>Ga0164243_10000539_pt1 | contig 69318 bp, 71 predicted proteins | sample OricompcompostOP_FD_108781 | JGI IMG/M metagenome (GOLD analysis project Ga0164243, IMG submission 108781) | Organic Plus compost microbial communities from Emeryville, California, USA - Original compost - Organic plus compost (OP) | ecosystem: Engineered > Solid waste > Mixed feedstock >... | reverse complement strand
CGCGCGCCGCGCCGGCAGCGGCGACCATGGAGTGGTGACCGAACCCCACCACCCCGACCCCCGCCGCTGGAAAGCGCTGGCGGTCACCCTCACCGCCGGTTTCATGGGCCTGCTCGACGTCAGCATCGTCAACGTCGCGCTGCCCTCCATCCAGAAGGGCATCGGCGGCGATGCGGGCACCGCGCAGTGGGTGGTGTCCGGGTACGCGCTCACGTTCGGCCTGGTCCTGGTGTCCGGCGGCCGCCTCGGTGACGCGCTCGGCCGCCGCCGCATGTTCCTCGTCGCGCTGGCCTCGTTCGTCGCGATGAGCGCGTTCGCCGGGGCGGCGCCCACCGGTGAGGTCCTCGTGGTCGCCCGGCTGTTGCAGGGCTGTGCGGCCGGCATGCTGACCCCGCAGAACAGCGGGCTGATCCAGGACCTGTTCCGCGGCGACGAACGCGGCAAGGCGTTCGGCGTGTTCGGCTCCGTCGTCGGGATCTCGACCGCCGTCGGGCCGGTCCTCGGTGGGGCCATCATCGCGCTGTTCGGCGAGGAGCAGGGATGGCGGTGGGTGTTCTTCGTCAACGTGCCGATCGGGGTGCTGGCGTTCGTGCTCGCCCTGCGGTTGCTACCGAAGGCGCGCGGGCGCCGGGCCCGCCTGCGCGACGAGATCGACTTCCCGGGTGTGCTGCTGCTCGGGCTGGCCGTGCTGTGCGTGCTGCTGCCGCTCGTCGAGTCCGAACAGGACGGTCTGCGCACGCTGTGGTGGTTGTTCCCGATCGCGGCGGTGCTCGGCGTCGCGTTCGTGCGGTGGGAGCGACGCGTGGTGAGCCGCGACCGGCCACCGCTGATGGACATCCGCCTGTTCACCCGGACACCGGGTTACAGCCCCGGCGCGGCGATCGGCGCCACCTACTTCTGCGGGTTCGCCGGGATCTGGCTGGTGTTCGCCATGTTCTTCCAGCAGGGCCTCGGCTACACGCCCCTGGAATCCGGGCTCGCCGTGACGCCGTTCGCCGTCGGATCGGCGGTGTCGGCCGCGGTCGCAGGCCGCCTGGTCGGGCGATGGGGCCGTCGCCTCACCGTGACGGGGCTGTCACTGGTGGCGGCGGCGCTCGGCACGGTCGCGCTGCTGGCCTGGCTGGTGCCGGGGGAGCACTTCGGGCTGGTGATCACGCTGCCGCTGCTGATCGGCGGGATCGGCGGAGGCATGGTGATCTCGCCGAACACCACACTCACGCTGGAGTGCGTGCCGACGAGCACCGCGGGCGTGGCCGGTGGAGCGCTGCAGACCGGGCAGCGGATCGGCACGGCGATCGGCACCGCCGTGCTCGCATCGGTGTTCCGCGCGGTGCTGCCCGCTTCGGGTGATCCGTTTCCGACCGCGCTGGCTCTGTCCATGGTGTGCGCCATGGGGTTCGTCCTGGTCGCACTGGCGTTCGGCGTCCTCGAGCTGCGCGCCCGCCGAGCACGGGTGCCGAACAGCCAACTACTCAGCGCGACGACTGCTGCTCCATACGAGTGAGACTTACTCGAAGGTGCTAGATCTACGGAGAGCGACCGGGTAAACCTTGTCCTGCCTTCATGGCACGGGTATCGGCTACGCACAGTGGCGTCGACACGGAGCGGTCCCGGGGATGGGGACCGGCCTCCCGACCCTCGAGAACGAACACTCAGGGTCACACCCGAGCCGGTGCCGTCGGCGTCCGCGGGGGATCGTGCGGCGGCAGGAGGGCACCCGTGCGGGTGGGCCCGGATGAGGGGGAGCCGGGCTCACCCGTCGTATGTGCTGGGATGGTGCGGACGAACGCCGATCGGGGAGGGAAGCGGCATGTCCGTAGCACCGGCGAACCGGCAGTACCGGGTGTGGTACCGGCCGATGGTCCCGCGCGACCGCGACGAGCGGCACCGCGCGGCCACTCCGCTGGAGCTGTTGTTCGACCTGTGTTTCGTCGTCGCCGTCGGGCAGGCGGCGTCCCAGCTGCACCACCAGCTCGCGGAGAACCACGTCGGGCACGGCGTGCTGAGCTTCGTGCTGGTGTTCTTCGCGATCTGGTGGGGCTGGGTCAACTTCACGTGGTTCGCGTCCGCGTTCGACACCGACGATGGTCCGTACCGGTTGTTGACGCTGGTGCAGCTCGGCGGAGCGCTCGTGGTGGCCGCGGGGGTCGCCGACGCGTTCGACGACGACTTCACCGTGATCGTGATCGGCTACGTGCTGATGCGCGTGGCGATGGTGGCGCAGTGGCTGCGGGCCGCGGCCACGGCGCGCGACCACCGGCCGACGGCGCTGCGTTACGCCGCGGGCATCGCTGTGGTGCAGGTGGGCTGGATCGCCTGGCTGTTCCTGCCGGAGTCGTGGTTCCTGCCGTGCTTCGTCGTGCTGGCGGTGCTGGAGATCCTGGTGCCGATCTGGGCGGAAGCGGCCGCGCCGACGACCTGGCACCACCACCACATCGCCGAGCGGTACGGCCTGTTCACGCTGATTGTGCTGGGCGAGACGGTGCTGAGCGCGACGAACGCCGTCAAGGAGGCGATCGAGTCCGGCACCGAGGTGATCGACTTGGTGTTCCTGGCGGCGGCCGGGCTGGTGCTGGTGTTCGCGATGTGGTGGCTGTACTTCGACCAGCCGGGGCACCGCAGGCTCGCCCAGTTCCGGTACGGCTACGCGTGGGGTTTCGGGCACTACCTGATCTTCGCCTCGGCGGCGGCGGTCGGGGTGGGCCTGGAGGTCGCGCTGGGCGCCGAAACGCACGCGGGCCACGCGCCCGAGCTGGTCACGGCGCTCGCGACGACGATCCCGGTGGCGATCTTCCTGCTCAGCGTGTGGTTGCTGCACGTCGGGCCGCGCAACGAGTGCCGCCCGATCGCGATCGGCTTCCCGCTCGCCGCGGTGCTCACGCTGGCCGCGACGTTCACGCCGTTCCCGGTCTACGCGGCGGCCCTCGTCGCGGCGGCGCTGGTGGCCACCACGGTGATCGCGGGCCACGGCGAACCGGTCGACCCCGGGGGGCACTGAGCCCGGCCGTCATTCCCGGCCAGGCGAGGGGCGGGGCCGCTCAGCTCGCCGGCGGGCGGGCGCGTGGTGGCTGCGCTGTTTGCGGAGGTGCGGTCGTCACGATGCGGGGCGCTTCGGGCGGCGGTGCGTGTCGCGGGCACCGGCGACCGGGGTCTGTGGGGCTCGGTTCGGTGGTTGCCGTGCGGGGGTGTGGCGCGGTAGGTGCCGGCTGCCGCGCGGCGGGAGTGGTGCCGCACGGCGGGCGTGGCCGCGGTGCCGTGCGGGCCGTGGTGGCGGGCCGGTTGCCGTGCTGTGGGTGTGGCGTAGAAGGCGCCCGGCTGGCGTGCGGCCGGGCGTGGCCGCCGTGTCGCGCGGGGTCGTGGTGGCGCTGGTTGTGGTGGAGCCTGGCTTGGTGATTGCCGTGCGGGCGGTAGGTCCCGGCGGCCGGGCGTGGCCGTGGTGCCGTGCGGGGCGTGGTGGCGGGCCGGTTGCCGTGCGGTGGGCCGGTTGCCATGCCGCGCGGCGGGCGTGGTGGCGCGCTGGCTGCGGTGGGGCTCGGTTCGGTGGTTGCCGTGCGGTGGGCGCGCCGCGTGGGAATGCGGCGCGCCGGGCGCGCTGGCTGCGGTGGGGCTCGGCGCGGCGGTTGCCGTGTGCCGGGCGTGGTGGTGCCGGCTACCAGTCGTGGCCGTGGCGCCGTGCCGCACGGGCCGCGATCGCGCGCCGGGCGCGCCGGCTGCAGTGGGGGAGCGGCGGTTGCTGTGCGGTGGGCGGGGCGCGGCGGGTGCACGGCTACCGGAGCCGCTGCCGGCGCGGGGCGTGAGGCCGCGGCAGGACCGCCGCGCGCCGACCGTGGTGCCGCGCCCGCTGCCGTGGGCCACTCCGGCGGCCACCCGCCGATGCCAGCCACGCGCCGCCCACCTGCCGTCCCGGGGCGCCCGCCTCAGCGGCCCACCAGCGCGGGCAGCACCTCGCCCAGCGGGCGGCGCACCACGACCGTCGCCATCGGGTCGTACGGCGTTTCCGACGCGTTGGCGATCACGACCGGCGCCCCGGCGCCCGCCGCGATCTCCACCAGGCCCGCCGCCGGATGCACCGTCAGCGACGTGCCCAGCGCCAGCATCAGGTCACACGACGCGGCCGCCGCCTGGGCGCGGCTGATCACGTCCGGATCGAGCATCTGCCCGAACGACACCGTCGCCGACTTCAGGATGCCCCCGCAGACCTCGCACTCCGGGTCGGTCTCCCCCGCCCGCACCCGGTCGAGCGTCTCCTGCATGTCGCGGCGGTCGTCGCAGGACAGGCAGACCGTGTCGGCCATCGTGCCGTGCAGCTCGATCACCCGGTCCTCGCCGGCCCCGGCCTTCTGGTGCAACCCGTCGATGTTCTGCGTCAGGATCGCCGCGAGCTTGCCCCGCCGCTCCAGCTCCACCAGCGCGAGGTGCGCCGCATTGGGCCGCGCCCACCAGCCCGGGTGGTCCAGCCGCGCCCGCCACGACTGCTCGCGCACCTCGCGGCTGGCGACGTAGTCGTCGATGTGCGACAGCTTCTCCGCGTCCGGGTTCGTCGTCCACACGCCCTGCGGCCCCCGGAAATCCGGGATGCCCGAGTCCGTGGAGAGGCCGGCGCCGGTGAGCGCGACGATCCGGGACGCGCCGTCCACGAGCCGTCGCGCGTGATCGAGTTCCGGGGCAGTCATGGTTCCCATCGTGCCGCCCCGCAACCGCCTCCACCACACGTCACTTCAGCGCGCTGCCCTGCTGCCACTCGTCCCAGGACAGGGCCCAGTCGCCGTAGAGGTCCCACACCGGCAGCGGCTTGCCGCCGGAGTTGGTCACCTCCACCACATCGCCCAGGCCCATGGTGCGGAAGAACCACTCCGCGTTCGCCGCGTTGAGGTTGATGCACCCGTGCGAGACGTTCGCGCTGCCCTGCGACCCGACGCTGTTGGGGTTCTCGTGCACGAACTCACCGTCGTTGGAGATCCGTGCCGACCAGCGCTCCTCGGACCGGTACCAGCCCGGGTCGCCCTTGCAGACGCCGTAGGTGCACGAGTCCATCGTGTAGTTCTCGGACTTGAACGAGATGACGTGCGCGCCCAGGTGCGTCGGCGTCGAGTCCTTGCCCATCGAGATCGGCATGGTCTTGACGACCTCGCCGTTGTGCAGGATCTGCATCTGCTCGGTGTTGCCGTCGGCTTTCGCGATCCACGAATCGTGCACGTGGTAGGTCTCGGTGCGGTCCTCCGCGCCGTAGACGCCGTTGCCGAAATCGATGCCGTAGATCTTCGCCGAGACCGTGAGCGTGGTGCCCGGCTGCCAGTACTCCTTCGGCCGGTAGTGCACGTTCTTGTCGTCGATCCAGTACCAGCTGCCCTCTTGCGGCGGATTCGACACCACCGACAGCTGTTTTTCCACGTCCGCCTTGTTCTGCACCGGGTAGGTGAACTGGAAGACGATCGGCTGGCCCACGCCGACACCGGTCTGCGCCACCGCATTCGGCGCCGGGATCATGTTCGGGTTCGCCTGCTTCGCCGGGGACACCGTGGTGATCTCGCCCCGCTGATCGACCGTCGCACCGCCGCTGCCCGCGCCGTGCGCCTCGATCGCGTAGGTGCTGCCGTACCCCAGCGGTTCCGCCGACGTCCACGTGGTGCGGCCGGCGTCGAACTCGCCCCGGACCGTGGTGTTCTTGGCGGTGTTGCGCACCGTCACGTCGGTCAGCGTGCCGCCGGCGGCCTTGACCACGATCGGCGTGACCGGACTGACGTCCGTGCCGCCCGCGGGCTCGATGGAGACCGTCACCGCGGGCCCGTCCGCGTTCGCCGACGCCGCCCCGCTCTCATTCGAAGTGCCCGAATTGTCGGAACTGCACGCGGCGAGGAAAAGCACGGTCGCCAGCAGGGGAAAAAGTAAAGTCTTCTTGACTGTCATGTGGTCTCTTTGTGAGAAATGGTCCGGGTACGAGGGCAACACTCAAAACTACCGTGCTGGATGGACGCCGCGCGATCCGGTGTGTTGTCCGCGAGTGGTCCGCATCACCCGATTTTCCCGTAGTCAGGAGATCCGCACCCCGGGGCCGCCGTAGAGGCCGGGGCCGTCCACCGAGAGCGTCCGCAGGTAACACCGAGCGGCCTCGTGGGCGGAATCGCTCAGCTCGTCGGTGCGGCTGAAGTCGAGCGGGCTCAGGCGCACCGGACGCGGCCCGGGCAGGTAGACCACCGGAACCTCGGCGGCGGCCACCGGCGCCTCCAGCACGGCCTGGTTGCGCATGCTCACCATCGCGGTGTACATCAGCACCTCGGCGAGCGTCTGCGGCGGCGACGGGATCTGGCCGGGGAAGGCGCAGTCGAGCACCACGAGCGACTTCGCGCCCATCGCGAGCGCCTGGCGGATCGGCACGTTCGCGACGAGGCCGCCGTCGTAGAGCAGGCGCCCCTCGTGCTCGACCGGCGGATAGATGCCGGGGATCGCGGCGCTGGCCAGCAGCGGCGGACGCACGTCACCCGAGGTGAACAGGCGCGGCTCGGCGGTGTCCACGTCGGTGGCGACGACACCCAGCGGCAACGACAGGTCGTCGAACGTCGTGCCGGGTCCGAGGTGGTCGTCGACGATCGCGGCGAGCCCGACGTTGGGGAAGAGGCTGATCCTGGTGAGCCGGAGTGTGCGGACCCGGCTGACCACGCCGCCGGGGAAGGCCTCGGCGCGGGTCATGTGCACCCATGTCGTGCGCAGTCGTTCGCCCGCGTCGTCCGGGTCCAGGGCGAGGACCGCGCCGTTGAGCGACCCGACGGACGTGCCGACGACGAGATCGGGCCGGACCCCGGCTTCGGCGAGCGCGCGCAGCATGCCGACCTGCATCGCGCCGAGACTGCCGCCCCCGCCGAGCACGAACCCCACCGGACGCGGAAGGTCCACCCCGGGCATCGGACCACCTCCCACGGCCATCCTGGGCCGGGCCGCGGTCGACCGCCAACGGAACGCGCGTGTCGTGCACCACGCGTGGTAGGACTCGACGGGTGATCGTCGAGCTGAGCACGGACACCGTGGACGGCGCGCTCGCCGCGGACGCGCTCGGCGCCGACCGCGTCGAGCTGTGCGCCGCCGGAGCACTGGGCGGCCTGACACCGGGCCCGGGACTGCTGGCGGCGGCGCTGGCCGGGTGCACGCGGACGGAGGTGCACGTGCTCGTCCGCCCCCGCGACGGCGGCTTCCGCTACGCCCCGGCCGAGGTCGACGCGATGCTCACCGACGTCCGGCACGCGGTGGCCGCGGGTGCGGCCGGTGTGGTGATCGGTGCGCTCACCGCCTCCGGCGCCGTCGACCGCCCGGTGGTGGCCGAACTCGTGGCCGCGGCGCATGGCCGGGAGGTGACGTTCCACCGGGCGATCGACGTGTGCGCCGACCCCGTCGCGGCACTCGACGTGCTGGCCGGGCTGGGGGTGCGGCGCGTGCTCAGCTCCGGACAGGCGCCCACCGCGCTGGCGGGTGCGCCCGTGCTCGCGCGCCTGCGCGAGGTGGCGGGGGGCCGGCTGACGGTGATGGCCTGTGGCGGCATCCGCCCGCACAACGTGCGCGAGGTGGTGGCGGCGACCGGCGTGCGGGACGTGCACGCCGCACCCCGCACGCCTGCCGAGCCGCCCCGTCCGGGCAGGGTGAACTCGATGGATTCGGTCGGTTTCGGTGCGCATGCCACGCTCGACGTGGCGGTGGCGCGGGAGCTGGTCGCCGCGCTCCGGTGAGGCCCGTCAGGGCTGCTGGGCGTTGCTCGATTCGGATTGCGACGCCTGCTCCGTCGCCTTGCCCATGGCTTTCTTCTTCTTCCAGCGCAGCAGGAAGAAGATGCCGACGGCGGCCAGCACGCCGATCACGATGAGGCCGCCGGTGTTGAGGATGCCCTCGATCCGCTTGGCCGCCTCGCCGAGCGCGGCGCCCAGGCTGATGTGCAGCAGCGACCAGCAGACCGCGCCGCTCGCGGCAGCGGGCAGGAACTTGCGGAAGTCCAGTCCCGACGTGCCCGCCGCCGCGGGGGTGAGCGTGCGGATCACCGGCAGGAACCGCGCGAAGAACACCGCCCACGCGCCCCGGCGGTGCAGCACGTCGGTGGCCTTGTCCCAGGCGTCCGTGCCGTACTTCTGGATCAGCGTGGTCTCGCGCAGCCGAGGGCCGAACTTCCGGCCGATCGCGTAGCCGAGCGAGTCGCCAAGTACGGCGCACACAGCGACCACCGCCCACAGGATGAGAAACCGCGGAGCGGTGTTCGCCGTGGTGGCGGCGACGAGCAATCCCGACTCGCCGGGCGCGATGAAGCCCAGGCCGATGGTGCATTCGGCGAACACGAGCGCGCCGGTGGCGCCGACCAGTGCCGGCTGCGGCAGGGCCTGCAGCCATTCCAAGATGTCGGTTACCAGCGCCACGTGCGAATCCCCTTGTCCGTTATGCCCCGGCTGACCCCTTCAACCTACCGTGCACGGTATCGAGGCCGCGGTGCACTTTCGTCAGGGGAAACCCCGGACTTTCAGCGCGTGAGCAGGCTGCTCGCCTCCTGCGCCGCCGGACCGGCCTCGGCCAGGTGCGCCAGGTTGGCGGGAAGCTCCTCGCCGCGGTGGCGCTTGGTCTGCGCGTACAGCCTCCCGGCGCGGTAGGACGACCGCACCAGCGGGCCGGCCATCACACCGGCGAACCCGAGGCTCTCGGCGACGTTCGAGTGCTCGACGAACTCCTCCGGCTTGACCCACCGGTCGATCGGGTGGTGCCGCACCGACGGGCGCAGGTACTGGGTGATCGTGAGGATCTCGCAGCCCGCGTTCACCAGGTCGCGCATCGCGGGCTCGACCTCCTCGGGCGTCTCGCCCATGCCCAGGATGAGGTTGGACTTGGTGACCAGGCCCGCCTCGCGGGCGCGGGTGATGACCTCGAGCGATCGCGCGTAGCGGAACCCGGGGCGGATGCGCTTGAAGATCCGCGGCACCGTCTCGACGTTGTGCGCGAGCACCTCCGGCTCCGAGCCGAACACCTCGGCCAGCTGGTCCGGGTTCGCGTTGAAGTCCGGGATCAGCAGCTCGACACCCGTGCCCGGGTTGAGCGCGTGGATCTGGCGGACGGTCTCGGCGTACAGCCACGCGCCGCCGTCCTCGAGGTCGTCGCGAGCGACGCCGGTGACGGTGGAGTAGCGCAGGCCCATCGCCTGGACGCTCTCGGCGACGCGGCGCGGCTCCTCGCGGTCGAGCTCCGCGGGCTTGCCGGTGTCGATCTGGCAGAAGTCGCAACGCCGGGTGCACTGGTCACCGCCGATGAGGAACGTCGCCTCGCGGTCCTCCCAGCACTCGTAGATGTTGGGGCAGCCGGCTTCCTCGCAGACCGTGTGCAGGCCCTCCCGGCGGACCAGGCCTTTGAGTTCGGTGAATTCCGGCCCCATCTTCGCGCGGGTCTTGATCCAGGACGGCTTCTTCTCGATCGGCGTCTCACTGTTGCGGACCTCGAGCCGCAGCAGTTTCCGACCTTCAGGCACAACAGTCACGCGCCCCAGCGTACGCCCCCGGAGCGGGTCGACGACCTACGCCGGGTCGGGGGTCACGCCGGTCAGTTCGGCGGTCAGTGCCCAGAGTTTGCGGCCGTTCTCCCGGTCCAGAGCGGGGCGCAGCGGCGGCACGACGGCGGGGCTGCCGCGCAACCCGCGCAGGTGCCGGGGCCCGATGTAGTCGCCGCCGTTCACCCCCGCCGCGGTGGCCGCCACCAGCGTCGGCAGCGCGCCGGTGCGCACGCCCTGTGCGAGCAGCACGTCGCCGAGGAAGGTCACGCCCGCGACCGCGGCGCGCACCAGCGGGTTGCCCTGCGCGCGGGCCATGGTCGAGTTGAGGTTGGTGGCCGTGTAGCCGGGGTGGGCCGCCACGCTGATCACGTCGTCGCCCGCGGCGCGCAGGCGCCGGTCCAGTTCGAGGGCGAAGATCTGGTTGGCGATCTTCGACTGCCCGTAGGCGAGAGCCGGGTTGTAGCGGCGGCGTTCGAAGTTCGGGTCGGTGAAATCGACGCGCGCACCGGCGGCGGCGAGGCTGGACAGCGTCACCACCCGTGCGTCCTTGCCGCGACGCAGCGCGGGCAGCAGCAGCCAGGTCAGCACCGCGTGGCCGAGGTAGTTGGTGCCGAACTGCAGCTCGAAGCCGTCCTTGGTGCGGCCCTGCGGCGCGCCCATCAGGCCGGCGTTGTTGACCAGGACGTCGAGTGAGCCGCCGGTGACCTCCTCGACGCGGATCGCCGCGGCGCGCACCGAGTCGAGGTCGGCGAGGTCGAGGGAGATCAGCTCCGGCTCGGTGGTGGCGAGTGCCGACACGGCCCGCAGAGCCCGCGCCCCGCGCTCGGCGTCGCGGCAGGCGATCAGCACCCGGGCGCCCTTGGCGGCGAGCACCGCCGAGGTGCGCAGACCGAGGCCGGAGTTCGCGCCGGTGACAAGCACGGTACGTCCGGTTTGGTCGGTGATGTCGGCCTCGGTCCACGTACGCATGCCGGGCATCTTATGGATGATCAGGCACTCGGTGCCAGTATCCGCAGAAGCCGGTCGAACGGGCGTTCCGGACGCAGGTGCGGCCCCTCGGACAGCAGCGCCTCGAATGCGGCCCCGACCTTGGCGATCTCGTCCAGCGGCTCGTCCGGCTCGGCGAGGCCGGCCGACACGGCGAGCATCGCCTATTCGGCGCGGTGCGCGGCACGCAGTGCCGGATACTCGTCGCGGTGCGCCGCGAGCACCTCGTAGAGGGTGCGGTTGCGCCGGACGGCGGCGGCGAAGGCGCGCTTGACGGTGTCGGTGTCGTCTTCGGTGCCGGCGGTGGCGTTCGGGCCGTCACCGCCCGCCTGGGCTTCGGCGCGCAGGTGGCCGCTGAGCGTGCGCGTCCAGTTGTACTGCAGCGCGAGCATGACCTCCTCGCGCGTGCCGAAGGTCTCCGCGGCGCCGGGGACCTCGTCGAAGGGCAGTGGGCCGCGTGGATCGCGCGCGGCCGCGGTCAGGATGGCGTCGAGGATGTCGCGCCGCCGGTAGAAGTCGTTCCAGCTCATGGGTCCTCCCCACATGTGACCCTGGCCATGCTCTGAGTTTGAACCATACCGACGGTATGGTTCCGACACGGAGAACATACCACGGGTATGGAAAGGTAAACCGGCGTAAGGTTGTGAGCGTGGTGACAATGCGGTCCAGGCGTCTCGACTATTCGGAATCCACGCGGTCGGCCCTGGTGAACAGCGCTGTGGAGCTGTTCACCAAACGGGGTTACGCGAGCACGTCTCTCGACGAGGTCGCCAAGCGTGCGCGGGTCACCAAGGGGGCGCTCTACCACCATTTCAGCGGTAAACAAGCGTTGTTCGAGGCGGCGTTCGAGAAGGTCGAGGGCCAGGTGTTCGGCAGGCTCGAGGAGATCGTCGGCGGCACCGGCACGCCGTGGGAGCGCGCGCTGTCCGGGCTGCGGGAGTTCATCTCCAGCTGCCTCGACCCGTCCTACCAGCGCATCGCGATCCACGAGGCGCCGGTGGTGATGGGCTGGGAGCGCTGGCGGGAGGCCGAGGACCGGGCGAGCTTCGGGCTGATCCGCACGAGCCTGGCCGACCTGATCGAGGCGGGTGACGTCGACGACGTCCCGGTCGAGATCACCGCGCGGCTGCTGTTCGGAGCGCTGCACAGCGCCGCCACCGAGATCGCCAGCTCCACCGACCCGAAGAAGGTCGGCTCGCAGATCGAGAGCGTGATCGTGCAACTGCTCCACCGGGTGCGCCGCACCGGGTGACCACCGGCCGCGGTCATTAGGCTGGGGTCGTGGACTTGAGGATCTTCACCGAACCCCAGCAGGGCGCGAGCTACGACGACCTCCTGCGCGTCGCCAAGGCGACCGAGGACAACGGCTTCGACGCCTTCTTCCGTTCCGACCACTACCTGAGCATGGGTTCGGCCTCCGGGCTGCCCGGCCCGACCGACGCGTGGGTCACCCTCGGCGCGCTGGCCCGGGAGACCTCCCGCATCCGGCTGGGCACCCTGGTGACCGCCGCGACGTTCCGGCACCCGTCGGTGCTGGCGATCTCCGTGGCGCAGGTCGACCGGATGTCCGGCGGCCGGATCGACTTCGGCCTGGGCTCCGGCTGGTACGAGGCCGAGCACCGGGCCTACGGCATCCCGATGCCGGAGATCAGGGAACGCTTCGACCTCTACGCCGAGCAGCTGGAGATCATCACCGGCCTCTGGGAGACCCCCGAGGGCGAGACGTTCTCCTTCGACGGCAAGCACTACCAGCTGGTCGACTCACCCGCGTTGCCCAAGCCCGCCCAGTCGCCGCGCCCGCCGGTGATCATCGGCGGTGCGGGCAAGAAGCGCACCCCGGCGCTGGCGGCCCGCTTCGCCAACGAGTTCAACCTGCCGTTCACCGATCCGGCCACCGCCGCGGCGCAGTTCGAGCGCGTCGACGCGGCCTGCCGGGAGATCGGACGGGACCCGCGCGAGATCGTCCGCTCGGTGGCCCAGGTGGTCGCGATCGGCAAGGACGAGGCCGAATTCACCCGCCGCGCCGCCGCGATCGGCCGCGAGCCGGCCGAGGTCCGCGAGAACGGGCTGGCCGGCACGCCCGCCGAGGTGGTCGACAAGATCGGCCGTTACCGCGAGGCCACCGGCATCAGCAGGCTGTACCTGCAGGTCCTGGACCTGTCCGACCTGGACCACCTCGAGCTGATCGCCTCCCAGGTGGCGCCACAGCTGTGAGCGCGCGTCCTCCGGCCCTGGGCTGGTCTCAGGGCCGGAGGGCGAAGGTCACGCCCGCGGCCTTCGGCTGCGAGTCCTCACGGCGCAACCACCGGTCGTCGGACACGGCCAGTTCGCCGTCGAGCGCGGCCAGCACCGCGTCGCGGGCGAGCGGGAGCGCCTCGGACACCGCCACGTCCCGCTCCAGTTCCCAGGACAGCGACGTGGTCCCCGCGTCCCGGATGCCGCAGGGGATGATCTTGTCGAACGCCGACAGGTCGGCGTTGCAGTTGAGCTCGAAACCGTGCATCGTCACGCCGCGTTGCACGCGGATGCCGATGGCGGCGATCTTGCGCTCCGGCCCGCGCTCGTCGGCGGGCACCCAGACGCCGCTGCGGCCCTCGACGCGTCCGGTGTAGACACCGAACTGGTCGCACACCTTGATCAGCGCCTCCTCGAGCCGTCGGACGTAGTGCACGACGTCGATCGGGTCGCCCAGCTTCACGATCGGGTAGCCGACGAGCTGACCCGGCCCGTGCCAGGTGATCTTGCCGCCGCGGTCGACGTCGATCACCGGCGTGCCGTCGGTGGGCCGGTCGGAGTCCTCGGTGCGTTTGCCCGCCGTGTACACCGACGGGTGTTCGAGCAGCAGCAGCCGGTCCGCCTCCCCGGCGTCGTCCGCACGGGCGTTCACCAGTTTTCGCTGCAGTTCCCAGGCTTGCTGGTAGTCGATGACGCCGATGTGCTCGACGTGAACCGGAACCGTGGACGCGCGGCAGGACTTGGGACTCACGACGTGCACATTACGCGCCTCGCGCACCGGACGGCACGAGCTGTGGCGGTAGCAACCGCACCGCCCAGCCCGTGAGGAAACCCACCCCCAGCACGCCCAGCACGGCGCCGACGGTGTCGCTGACCCAGTGCACCCCGAGCACCACGCGGCTCGCCGCGCACAGCACCGTCGCGGCCGCGAAACCGGCCACGACCCACTTCGTCAGCCGGGGCGCGAGCCACACGCACAGCAGCGCCGCCGCCAGTCCCGTGCCTGCGATCGACACGACGTGCCCGCTCGGGTAGCTGAACTCGGGGTACTCCCGCGGCCGGTCCCGGACGAACAGCGGTTTGAACACGACGCTGACCAACCGGGTCATCGCGAGCACCGCGAGCACCCGCAGACCGACACCCGCCTGGAACCGCAGGCGGCGGCGCAGGCACACCACGACCCCGATCGCGAGCCCGATCGCGAACGTCGCGGGTACCACCGGCCCGGAAACGTCGCTGACGACCTGCGCCACATCGCCGGGGGTGCCCCGCCACCAGCCCTCCACCAGGCCCGCCACGGCGAGGTCGACCGCGAACGGCGGCCGGGACACGGCGAACCCGAGCCCCACGAAAGCAGCGAACAACACCCCGCCGAGCGGGAGCCACCGGGTCAAAGAGCAACCGCCAGTGCGCCGTCGAGGTCGGTGTGCACGAACGTGAACCCGGCCTTCTCCAGCACCGCGGGCACCGCGCGCTGCGAGATCAGCGCCATCTCGTCGGCCGCCTCGCCGAGCGCGGCCCGCAACGCGAAGCCGGGCACCCACCACGGTGCGGGCCTGCGCAGCACCCGGCCGAGCGATCTGGTGAACTCGGCGTTGGTCACCGGGTCGGGCGCGCACACGTTGACCGGACCGGACAGCGTCTCGTGCTCGATCAGGAACCGGACCGCCGCGACGTGGTCACGCAGGCTGATCCACGGCATCCACTGCCTGCCGTCGCCGAGCCGCCCGCCCAGGCCGAGCCAGAACAGCGGCTTCAACGGGCCCAACAGACCCCCCTTCCCGCTGAGCACGAGGCCTGTCCGCAGGGCCACGACGCGCGATCCGGCCTCGGCCGCGGCCGCCGTCGCCCCCTCCCAGGCCTCGCACAGCTCGGCGAGGAAACCCGCACCGCGCGGCGCCGACTCGGTCACCACCTCGTCGCCGGTGTCGCCGTAGAACCCGATGCCGGAGGCGTTGACCAGGCTCGGGATCCGGTACTCGGCCACCGCCTCGGCGAGCACCTCGGTTGGCTCGAGCCGGCTGTCCCGCAGCATCTGCTTGCGCGCCGCGCTCCACCGCAGGCCCATCGGCGAGCCACACAGGTTCACCACGGCGGCCACGTCCTCGAAGGCGCGGTCGTCGATCCGGCCCGCGGGCGGGTCCCAGGAGTGCTCGTCCGCGGCACGAGCCTCGCGGCGCACCAGGCGGCGCACGTCGTGCCCGGAATCGCGCAACGCCGCAACGAGCGCCGAGCCGAGGAGCCCGCTGGAACCGGCGATCAATATCCGCATACCCCGATCGTTGCTCACCCCGCCCGATCGCGCACGCCCCCTCACCGCAGCTGCCCGGCGACGTCGGCCGCGGCGGTCAGCAGCACGAGCGCCGGGATCGTCGCCGCGGCGGGCACGCGGTAGCTGCCGCGCTTGTCGCCCTCGACGAGCCCGGCGCTCGTCAGGGCCTTGAGGTGGTGGTAGAGCTGGCCGGTCGAGCCGAGCCCGGCCGCTTCCTGCAGCGCCGCGGCCGGTTGCGGCCCGTGCGTGGCCAGCGCGCGCACGATCGCGAGCCGGGCCGGGTTCCCCAGTGCCGCCAGCACTTCCGCGCGCGGGCCGTCGTCCAGCGCGAGCGTGCGCGCCGGCGTCACGGTGATCTCCCACTCCAGTTCGAGCGGTTCCTCGGTGCGGCCGCGGTAGCCGACCACACCGGTCCCGCCCGCCCACGCGCCGCTTTCCAGCGCGGCCACCCGTCGTTCCAGGTCCGCGAGACGGCTGAGCACATCGTCGTTCACGGTTCCAGAATGCCGCTCATCCCTGCAGGGCCCGCACCAGCCCGTCGAAACCGTCCGGCGTGGCCAGTGCGTCGAGACCGGTGCGCAGGAACGCGCCCTGGTTGGCGAAGTCGGGATCGTCGACGTCGTCGAGCAGCAGCGTGATTGTGCCGGTGCGGCCGTCCGGCCACCGCACCGACAGACCCATCGTGAGCACGCGCGGGAGGCTGCCGCCCTTGAACGCGACACCGTCCGCGCCGGGCACCGAGCCCGCGAGCGCGGCCTCGAGGTGACGGCGTGCGACGGTGGTGCCGAACCGGCCCGCTGCCAGCGCCCGGTGCATGCCGAACAGCTCGGCCGCCGTGGCGCGGGCGTGGCCGCGGGCCCACTCCGCCTGCGCCGCGGCGCCCGGCACCGCCGCGTAGCGCGCCATCGTCTCGTCCCGGAACGCGCGTTCGGTGGCGAACCGCCGCGCCAGCCGGTCGCCCGCGGCCGGACGAAGGTCGGGGGAGCGCGGCAGGAACTCCGGGAACAGCAGCAACAGGGCCTCGCCGGAGAAGGAACGCAGGTCCGGGCGTGCCCAGCCACCCCGGGCCGCCGCCGCGGTCAGCGCGGCGTCCCCGAGCCGCGTGCGCAGGTAGTCCGCCGCCGCGTTGTCGCTGTGCACGATCATCGCGCGGACCAGGGCGTCCAGCGGCACCGTCGCGTACGGGTCGAGCGCGGTGCCGTAGTCGGTGTGGGGGATGCCCAGCTCGTCGAGCGCCGCCAGGTGGGCCCCGCCGTCGAGGCCGAAGGGGTAGCAGGAGTCCCAGGCGGCGAGCCGCACCGGCTGGTTCGGGTCCAGGCCGCGCTCGACGGCCGTCGCGTAGGCCGCGAGGTGCACGACCTTGATCGCCGAGGCGATCACCTGACGCGCCAAGCTCCGGTGGTCCACGAGCCGTCCGTGCACCGCCATCGCGCCGACCCGGTCGCGATGCCGGGCGATCCAGTCGAGCCAGCCCTCGGGCGTCGAGGTGTCCGCCCGCGCGGCCCCCGGAAGTCCGAGCGCAGCGGCGCCTGCGAGTGCCGCGGACCCGAGCAGTGTGCGACGGGACAGCACGAAAAGACCCCCTCCTCCGCGTTCCGTAATTACGGAATAGTGGAGGAGGGGGTCTCCGGTGTCAAGCGTTACAGGCCGAGCTCGTCTTCGAACTTGCCCTCTTCCAGGCGGTTCTTGATCGTCGTCAGGAACCGGCCCGCGTCGGCACCGTCGATCAGGCGGTGGTCGTAGGTCAGCGCCAGGTAGGCCATCGACCGGATGGCGATGGTGTCCTGCCCCTCGGCGTCGGTGACCACGACCGGCCGCTTCACCACCGCGCCGACGCCCAGGATCCCGGACTGCGGCTGGTTGATGATCGGCGTGTCGAACAGGGCGCCGTTGCTGCCCAGGTTGGTCACCGTGAAGGTGCCGCCCGACAGCTCGTCCGGCTTGATCTTGTTCGCACGGGTGCGGGCCGCGAGGTCGGCGATCGAGCGGGCCAGACCGGCCAGGTTCAGCTCACCGGCGTTGTGGATCACCGGCGAGACCAGCCCGCGGTCGGTGTCGACCGCGACGGCGAGGTGCTCGTCACCGAAGTAGGTGATCTGCTTGCTCTCCTCGTCGAGGTAGGCGTTGATGTTCGGGTGCGCCTTGAGGGCCTCGACCGTCGCCTTGGCGAAGAACGGCAGGAAGGTGAGCTTGACGCCCTCCCGCTCCTGGAACGACGCCTTGGCCTGCTGCCGCAGCCGGGCGATCTTGGTGACGTCCACCTCGAACACCTGGGTGAGCTGCGCCGAACCCTGCAGCGACTCGCGGGTGCGCTGCGCGATGACCTGGCGGATGCGCGAGGCCTTCTGCACGGTGCCGCGCAACGCGGCCAGTTCCGCCGACGGGGCCGGGGCGGCCGACTTGGCGGCGGGAGCGCTCGGCGCGGCGGCCGGGGCCTGTGCGGCGGGAGCCGGGGCGCTCTGCTTCTGCTTCGCCTCGGCCGCGGCCAGCACGTCCTGCTTGCGGATGCGACCGCCGACGCCGCTGCCCGTCACGGTGGACAGGTCGATGCCGTGCTCGGCGGCGAGCTTGCGCACCAGCGGCGTGACGTACGGGCCGCTGCCGTCGCCCTCGGCCGACGCCGCGGGCTGCTGTGCGGGCTGCGGCTCGGGCTGCTGCGGCGCGGGCTGGCTCGGGGTCTGCTGCGCGGCAGGCTCGGGCTTGGGCTTGGGCTCGGGCTTGGGTTCCGGCTTGGGCTCGGGCGCCTTCTGCTGCTCCGGCTCCGGGGCGGGCTGCTGCGGGGCCGCGGGCGCCGCGTTCGCGTCGCCGATCACGGCCAGCGTGGCACCGACCTCGACGGTCTCGTCCTCGCCCGCGGTGATCTCGAGCAGGGTGCCGGCGACCGGCGACGGAACCTCGGTGTCGACCTTGTCGGTGGAGATCTCCAGCAGCGGCTCGTCGACCTCGACGCTGTCGCCGACGGCCTTGAGCCAGCGGGTGACGGTGCCCTCGGTGACGCTCTCGCCCAGCTCCGGCAGGGTCACCGGGGTGCCCTGCGCGGAACCGCTCGACGCAGGCTGCGACTGCTGCGGCGCCTGCGCCGGCTCCGGTTCGGGCTGGGTCTGCTGCGCGGGCTCCTCGGCGGGCGCCGGTGCGGCGGAGCCGCCGCCGGAACCGTCGTCGATCACGGCGAGCTCGCCGCCGACCTCGACGGTGTCGTCCTCCTGGGCGACGATCTTCTGCAGGGTGCCGGCGACCGGCGACGGAACCTCGGTGTCGACCTTGTCGGTCGAGATCTCCAGCAACGGCTCGTCGACCGCGACCGTGTCGCCCTCCTGCTTGAGCCAGCGGGTGACAGTGCCCTCGGTAACGCTCTCCCCGAGCTCCGGCAGTGTGACGGAGAAGGCCATCGTGAATTGACTCCCTTGAATCTTGTCGGCTGCGGTCCGGTCAGCTGTGCACGTGCAGTGGCTTGCCGGCCAGGGCAAGGTGTGCTTCGCCGAGGGCCTCGGTCTGGGTCGGGTGGGCGTGGATCAGCGGAGCGACGTCCTCCGGGAAGGCCTCCCAGTTGTAGATCAGCTGGGCTTCGCCGATCAGTTCGCCGACCCGGTCCCCGACCAGGTGCAGGCCGACGACCGGCCCGTCCGGCGCCTTGATCACCTTGATCGCGCCGGAGGTCTTGAGAATCTGGCTCTTGCCGTTGCCCGCGAGGTCGTAGGTGAACGTCCGCACGTCGTTGCCGTGGCGTTCCTTCGCGGCGGCCTCGGTCAGACCGACGGAGGCGACCTCGGGGTGGCTGTAGGTGACGCGCGGAATGCCCGCCTCGTCGATCGGCTTCGGGGCGAGCCCGGCGATCTCCTCGGCCACGAAGACGCCCTGCTGGAAGCCGCGGTGCGCGAGCTGCAGACCGGGCACGATGTCGCCGACCGCGTAGACGCCCGGCAGGTTGGTGCGCAGCCGCTCGTCGGTGAGGACGAAACCGCGCTCCATCCGCACACCGGCCTCCTCGTAGCCGTGGCCCGCGGTGTTCGGGCCGCGGCCGACGGCGACCAGCAACAGGTCGGCCTCGAGTGTCTCGCCGGACTCCAGGGAGACGCTCACGCCGTTGTCGTCCTGCTTGGCGCCGGTGAACTTCACGCCGGTCTTGAAGCCGATCTTGCGGCGGCGGAACGCGCGCTCCAGCTGCTTGGAGGCGAACTCGTCCTCGTTCGGCACCAGTCGGGGCAGCGCCTCCACGATGGTGACGTCCACACCGAAGGAGGCCCACACGCTGGCGAACTCGACCCCGATCACGCCGCCGCCGAGCACGACGACCTTCTCCGGGATCCAGTCCAGCGTCAGCGCCTCGTCGCTGGCGATGATCCGGCCGCCCAGTTCGAGCCCGGGCAGGGTCTTGGAGTAGGAGCCGGTGGCCAGGATGAGGTTCTTGCCCGTGTAGCGGGTGCCGTCCACCTCGACCGTGGTGCCGCCGACGAACGTGCCGGTGCCCTCCACGACGGTGACCTCGTGGGCCTTGGCCAGGCCCTGCAGGCCCTTGTAGAGACGGCTGACGACGCCGTCCTTGTACTTGTGGACGCCCGCGATGTCGACGCCCTCCAGAGTGGTCTTGACGCCGAACTGCTCGCCGTCGCGGGCGCTGTCGGCGACCTCGGCTGCGTGCAGCAGGGCCTTGGTCGGGATGCAGCCGCGATGCAGGCACGTCCCGCCCAGCTTGTCCTTCTCGATCAGGATCACGGACTGGCCCAGCTCCGCGGCGCGGAATGCCGCGGCGTAGCCGCCGGATCCGCCACCGAGGATCACCAGGTCGGCGCCAGCGTCGCTCACGTCACTTACTCCTCGTTTTACGTCCGAACCCACATCATCTTGTCACTAAGGACTCTCGCCCTGCGAGGTAGCCGGGTGTGTTAAACGGCGCACTCTTGATCGCCCGGATAATGGCAGGGGAGGGCCGGACGGGAAGAGGTGGTCGAGGTGGGTCTCTTCGGGGCACGCAAGCGCAGGCGCGGCGGCGGGAAACCGGGCACCCTGCGCCGCGCCACCAGCGATGACCTGCGACACCTGGAGACGTGGGCGGCCGCGCGACGCGGCGTCGAAGCCTACGTCGAGCCCCGCACCACCGTCACCGAGACCACGGTCGTGTTGATCGCCCACGACGGTGAGTGGACCCGTCGCCGAATCGGCAGCCTGGAGGCCGCCGCGCAGTTCGGCCGCAAGCATTCGATTCCGGTGTACGAGGTGGCCAAGATCGGTTACCCCCGGCGCATGCGCGAATACACCGAGCGGCAGAAGCGCGCCCGCGACTGATCCCGCGCCCCCGGGAACAATCGCGGGCCCGCGGTGCCGCTCAGCCCTGGTCGGCGATGTCGGCCAGCACTGCGGCGATGGTGCGGACCGGCACGCCGGTGCCGCCCTTGCCGGTGTAGCCCCACGGCGCGCCGGTGTTGAACGAAGGGCCCGCGATGTCGATGTGCGCCCACGGCAGGCCCTCGGCGACGAACTCGCGCAGGAACACGCCCGCGGCGAGCATGCCGCCCCAGCGCTGCCCGGTGACGTTGGCCAGGTCGGCCAGCCGCGAGTCGAGCTCGCCGCGCAGCTCCTCGGGCAGCGGCATCGGCCAGCCCCCCTCACCGGTGGCCTGCGCGAGGGCCGCCACGCGGTCGCGGAACTCGTCGGAGCCCATGATCCCGGCCGTGCGGTTGCCCAGCGCGACCACCTGCGCACCGGTCAGCGTCGAGGTCTCGATCAGGTAGTCCGGGTCGTCCTCGGCCGCCCGCACCATCGCGTCGGCCAGCACCAGGCGGCCCTCGGCGTCGGTGTTGAGCACCTCGACGGTCTTGCCGCCGTACATGCGCAGCACGTCGCCGGGCCGGTACGAGGTGCCGGAGGGCAGGTTCTCGGCGAGCGGGATGCTGGCGGTGACCTCGAGCGGGTACCTGAGCTTGGCCGCGAGCACGACCGACGCGAGCACCGCGGCGGCGCCGGACATGTCCGACGTCATGTGGTCCATGCTCGCGGCGGGCTTGATCGAGATGCCACCCGAGTCGAACGTGATGCCCTTGCCGACGAGCGCGACCTTCCTCGACGCCTTCGGCCCGCGGTAGGTGACGCGCACCAGCCGCGGCGGGCGGGACGAGCCGCCGCCGACACCGAGGATGCCGCCGAAGCCCTTGCGCTTGAGCTGCTTCTCGTCGAGCACTTCCACGTCGAGGTCGTTGGCGTCGGCGAGCTTGCGCGCGCGCTCGGCGAAGGAGGCCGGGAACAAGTCGTTCGGCGGGGTGTTGATCAGGTCGCGGGCGGTGATCACGGCCTCGGCGATGGCGGTGGCGGCCTTCAGCGTGGCCGTGTTGGCGCGCTTGGTGCTCTCGGCGGGCGCGGCGAAGTCGACCGCGGCCACCGGGGCGTCGCCCGGCTCGGACTTGTACTCGGTGAACGTGTACGCGCCCAGCGCGGTGCCCTCCACCGCGGCCTGCAGGTCCACCGCGGACAGGGTGGAGACGGCGCGAGCCGTGCCCGACAGCGCGCGGCCCGCGGCACCGGCGGCGCGGCGCACCTGCTCGGCGGTCACGCCGTCGTCGTCGCGTCCGAGACCGACCGCCAGCACGACATTCGCGGGCAACGTGCCCAGCGTCGGCAGCTTCACGACCTCCTCGGCCTTGCCGGTGGCGCCGACGGTGGCCAGCACCTCGGCGAGCTTGCCGTCGAAGACCTCGTCGACGGCTTCGGCACCCGGTGCGAGGGTCACGGCCTTGTCGCCCTGGAGGGTCCCGACCACGACGACCTCCGCGCGGCTCTTGCCCAGCGCGGCGCGGGTGTTCTCGATCAGGGCAAACTTCGGCACGGTCACGTGTGGCTCCTCGCGCATCTGTCGACGGTCGTGCCGGCTCGGGTACCCGGCCGGGTCGTGAGCCATGCTAATGACGAACGACCAGGGCTGGAGAGGCAGGTGGTGGGCGTGCGGCTGGCGGCGGGGCTGCTGATCGCGCTGGCCGTCGGCGCGCGTGCGGGTGGCTGGTGGCTGCTCGGCGGAGCCGTGGTGGCGGGGCTGCTCGCGGTGGTGGCGCCGCACGCCCGCGCCGAGCTGTCCCCCGGTCCGACGCGGCTGGTCGCGGCGGCGCGCGTGGTGTCCGGCCTGGCGCTGGTGCCGCTGTGCGCCGCCGTGTTCGCCGGTTACCTGTTCCCCCGGCAGCCCCTCGCGGCGGCGGCGGCGTCGGCGGCGGTGGCGCTGGTGGTGACCGCCGCCGACGCAGCGGGCCTGCGCCTGGCGCGCTACGCCCGCGCGTGGCTGCTGGGGATCCTGCTGGTGGCGGGAGCGGGTTTCGTGGCGCTGTGTTTCGCGATCGACCCGGCGCAGCCGGTCATCGCGCCGCAGTTCTCACTCGGTGGGCTGATCGCGGCCGCCGCCGTGGTGTTCCCGTTGCTGCGCCGGACCGGGCCGGTCTCGGCCACACCCTGGTGGATCGGCGGTGCGGTCGGCGCGGTGCTGTTCGTGGCCGGGGGTGCGCTCTACCAGCTGGGTCCGGTGCGGCTGGCGTTGTCCGGTGTGCCCGTGCGCGATGCGTTGACCGCCCTGGACGGCCGGGTGCTGGACCCGCTGCTGGGCGGGGTGGTGGTGCTGGCCACGGTGCCCGCCGCGTTGCTGGCGGTGGGCGCGGCGCGTGCCGAGCTCGCCACCCCGCGGATGTCCGTCGCGGGTGGACTGGCCGCGGCGGTGGCGGCTGCCCTGCTCGACCCGGAGCAGGCGCTGCTGTTCGCCGCCGCCGCGGCGCTCACCGAGGTGCTCGTGACCGCGGTGCTGTCGATGACCGGCGGGGTGTCGGCGCGCGGCGTGGTCGCCGCGATACTGGCCGTGACGTTGCTGGCCTGGCTGCCGCCGGCCTACCTGCTCGCCACGGTGGTCGCGGTCGCCGTCACCACCGTGGCGTCGGGTGTCACACCGCCGCGGCGAACGCCACCAGGGTGACGACGGCGGTGGTGACGGCGAGGATCACGACCGACTTGGCGGGCAGGTCACGCGGGAACGCTGTGCCGTCGTGGATGTTGCGCCACCACACGATGCCGAAGACGGCTCCCACCAGGCCGATGATCCCGCCGAACACGCCGAGCAGCGCGTAGCAGAGCAGCACCAGCTCGCCGGCGGCGAAGGTCAGCAGCGCGGCGGTGACGAACGTCTTGACCCCGGCGGCGCCTGCGGACGGGGGCTTCGCGGTGGCGTGTTGCGGAAAGTTGGCGGTCACGCCCGCCATGCTAGGGGAGACGGCGATTCTCGGACGTCCGACTGACGGTTATCCTGGTCGAATGACGACCACGTTGCCCTTCACCCGTACCCCGCACCCGTCTCCCGCTTCGGCGGAGCGTGTAGCCGAGGTACTGGCGAAGCCGGGCTTCGGGACGTTCTTCACCGACCACATGGTCTCGATCCGCTACCGCGAGGGGCAGGGCTGGCACGACGCCGTCGTCGGCCCGTACGAGCCCGTCACGCTCGACCCCGCCACCTCGGTGCTGCACTACGCGCAGGCGATCTTCGAGGGGCTGAAGGCCTACCGGCAGCCGGACGGCTCGGTCGCGGCGTTCCGGCCGGACGCCAACGCGGCGCGGTTCCGCCGCTCGGCCGCCCGGATCGCGATGCCGGAGCTGCCGGACGAGCTGTTCCTCGGTTCGCTGCACGAGCTGCTCACCGTCGACGAACGCTGGGTGCCCACCAGGCAGGGCGACGCGCTCTACCTGCGTCCGTTCATGATCTCCACCTCCGTGGGGCTGGGCGTGAACGCACCGGCGAGTGAGTACCTGTACCTGCTGATCGCCTCGCCCGCGGGTTCGTACTTCACCGGCGGGGTGAAGCCGGTGAGCGTGTGGCTGTCCACCGAGTACGTGCGCGCGGCGCCCGGCGGCACCGGTGCGGCGAAGTTCGCCGGCAACTACGCCGCGTCCTTCGTGGCCCAGTCGCAGGCCGTCGAGAAGGGCTGCGACCAGGTGGTGTGGCTCGACGCGGTGGAGCGCCGCTACGTCGAGGAGATGGGCGGCATGAACCTGTTCTTCGTGTACGGCTCGGGTTCGAAGGCCCGGATCGTCACGCCGGAACTGTCCGGGTCGCTGCTGCCCGGTGTCACCCGCGATTCGCTGCTCGCGCTGGCCGCCGATCACGGGTACGCCGTGGAGGAGCGCCGCATCTCCACCGACGAATGGGAGAAGGCGGCCGCGTCGGGTGAGCTCACCGAGCTGTTCGCGTGTGGCACCGCGGCGGTCATCACGCCCGTCGGCCGGGTCAAGCACGCGGGTGGTGAGTTCACCATCGCGGGCGGCGACCCCGGTGAGGTGACGATGAAGCTGCGCGCCGAGCTGACCGGCCTGCAGGAGGGTACCCGCCCGGACCCGCACGGCTGGATGCAGAAGCTGTCCTGACACCGACCGCGCTGACACGGCACCAGGGCCCCCGCACCACGCGTGCGGGGGCCCTTGTCGTCAGCGGCTCGTCGCTCCGCGGATGAAGTCCAGCTCCGCTCGCGGCGTGCGCAGAGCCACCAGCTGCCGGTCCAGGTGGTCCCGGTGCTCGCGGAGCAGCTCGCGGAGTCCGGCCTTCCCGGCCGGCGCCGCGCCGACGTCCTCCAGCGGCAGTCCGCGGTGAGCCCGGTGGCCCTCGCCGGTGCTGACGACGCTGGAACCTGACGTGACGTGAGGATCAAGCCGTGGTCGGCGCGATTCCGGCGTCCTCGCGGGTGGGCAGCTCGGTCAGCAGGCGGGCCGCGGTGATCAGCAGCGGTAGCGCGGCGGTGGCGCCGGTGCCGTCGCCGAGGCGGAGCCCGAGGTCCACGACCGGTTTGAGGTCGAGGTGGTCGAGCACCATCGCGTGCGCGGGTTCGGCGTCGGCGTGGGCCGCCAGCCACCAGCTCCGCGCGCCGGGCGCGAGTTCCTCGGCCACCAGTGCCGCCGCGCCGACGACGAGCCCGTCGAGCAGCACGGGGGTGCGCCGGACGGCGGCCTGCGCCAGGAACCCGGTCAGGGCGGCCAGGTCCGCTCCGCCCACGGTGCGCAGGAGCGCGATGGGGTCGGGCAGCACGGCCCGGGCCCGGCGCAGCGCGTCGCGCACCGCGACGGCCTTGCGCATCCACCCGTCGTCGTCGATGCCGGAGCCGCGGCCGACCACGGCGACCGGTTCGGCGCCGGTGAGGGCGGCGACGAGTACCGAGGCCGGGGTGGTGGCGCCGACGCCGGTGCTGCCTGCCACGAGCAGATCGGCACCCTCGTCGACCTCGGCGTCGGCGATCGCCGCCCCGGCCCGCAGCGCGGCCCGCACCTCGTCGCCGGTCAGCGCGTCCTCGACGTCGATCGACCCGGATCCCGCGCGCACCTTGTACTCGGCGACCGGGGTGTCACCGTCCACGGCGAGGTCCGCGATCCGCACGCCGGCGTCGGCGACCGCGGCGGCCACCGCGACCGGTGCGGCGCCCTTGAGCAGGGCGTCGACCAGCCGCGTGGTGGCCCCCGGCGGGTGCGCGGACACCCCCTTCGCGGCGACGCCGTGGTCACCGGCGACGACGATCACCCGCGGCCGCTGGAACCGGCGCGGCGGCGCGGTGCCCTGACACGCGGCGACCCACGCGGCGAGGTCGGCGAGCCCACCGAGGGAACCGACCGGCGTGATCAGTTCCGCCCACCGCCGCGACGCCGCGTCGCGGCTGGCCTCGTCGGGGTGGGGGACATCGGCGAACGACACGTCAGTCACCGCGCCAACCTATCGTTCAGCCCGCCCGGTCGGTGAGGCGCGGATCGTCCTCGACGACGCCGAGCAGGGCCGAGTCGATCTCGCCCAGCAGATCCGTGTCCAGGCGCACACCCGCGGCCTGCACGTTCTCGTGCACCTGCTCCGGCCGCGAGGCGCCGATGATGGCGGCGGAGACGTTCGGGTTCTGCAGCACCCAGGCCACCGCCAGCTGCGCGAGCGTCAGCCCGGCCTGCGCGGCGAGCGGCTCGAGCCGCGCGACCCGCTCGAGGACCTCGTCGCGCAGGAACCGCTGCACGGTGCGCGAGCCCTTCTCGTCGGTGGCGCGCGATCCGGCGGGCGGCGGCCGGCCCGGCTTGTACTTGCCGGTGAGCACGCCCTGCGCGATCGGCGACCACACGATCTGGCTGATCCCGGCGCGCTCGCTGGCGGGGACGACCTGCGGCTCGATGACGCGCCAGAGCATGTTGTACTGCGGCTGGTTCGACACGAACGGGATGTTCAGCTCGCGGGCCAGCGCCGCGCCGCGGGTGATCTCCTCGGCGTTCCACTCGGACACGCCGATGTAGAGGACCTTGCCCTGGCGCACCAGGTCCGCGAACGCCGACATCGTCTCCTCGAGCGGCACGGTGGGATCGAAGCGGTGCGCCTGGTACAGGTCGATGTGGTCGGTCTGCAGCCGCTTCAGCGACCGGCGAGGCCGCGTCCGAGCACCGATTCGGCCGCGGTGTTGGCGTACACGTCGGCGGTAGCCGGGTTTGATCGTTGGTGACCGGTCAACGTCGACTGGCTCGCCGAACGGTGAGGCCACAAAGCCCTGCTCCGGCCGACGCCACGACGGCCGCCGACCAGGGCGGCCCGAGCGTTCCCGAGACGGGCCGGAGTCCACCCAGCGCAAGGGCAGTCAGCACCAACCCGAGAGAGCGGAGACGCTCATGGCCAACACCAACCTGGCGGCCGTCTTGGACGCCGCAGAGGAGTTCGATCACGTCATCGTCGACTCGCCGACGATGTTGTTCGTCGGGGTCCAGCGAGACCGCCCGGTGTGGACGTACGCGAGTGTGCTCGTGAAGCCATCCGGCACCCTGTTCCGGCCGGTGGCCGCCGAGATCACCCGCCGGGGGCTCCGGCTGGTCGAGGAACGCGAAGTCGTCGACGCCGGGGTCATGTTCGGGCGGGCCGTTGAGCGGAGGTTCGCGTGATGACCCGTGACAGAGTCCCTTCCGGGGACACACTCGTGAGTTTGCCCGTTCCCAGTCCGCCACCGTGGCGGCCAAGCCGATGGGGATGCGAAGAGCAAGACGAAGGCGCAGCGCCGGAAGGCGAAGAAGGCCGACCGGTCCCCGCACGCGCTCGCCCGGCGCTGCCGGAGCGGTTCCGGGCGCCGGAGCTGACCGAGCACCCCACCCGGGTCCCCACCTCGCCGATCTGCGCGGGTGGCTCCGCGCGAACGGCGTTCGGGAAGAGGCGACACAGGAGATTGCCCTTGCCGGTGCGATCGAGCTGGGGCCGATCCGGCGCAGTGGTACCGCCGGGCGCTCTACTACCCGGGCATGAGCCGTGAACCGCGAATGCCCAGGTCAGGGCTGCGGACCCGGGAAGGGCCTCAGCGGGTAACCGAGTGCGCCCGCTGAATGACGGTGAGCCCCTGACCGCGTGGAGATCGCGCGATATCGTCACGTCCGGGCCAAGGGAGGTATGGAGTGACGGGCTGGACGAACGTGGGCGCTGGATTCCACGACGTCAGGCAGGTCGAAGCCATGGCAGCCGACACACAACGGCGATGCTCGAACGGCTGACGGAGATTCAGCAGAACGTAGACCGGTTGAAGGTCGCTCCGAAGTTCGGCGACGACCCCTACGCCAAGCAGGCATCCGAACCACTTCCGCCTCGCCATGGACTCCGATGACCAGTCCCTCGTCAAGGTCTACGAGGCGTTGAAGGTGAACCTCACGGACCTGGTCACCGCGCTCGACGACGCCATTGCGCGCTACGACGCATCCGGCGAAGCCGCAATCCAGCGGCTCGGGAACTTCAAGGACTGAGGACGCTGCCGTTGCGTTTCGACACTCACGCCCGTGGAACCGTGGCTGCGCTCGTCTTCCTCGGGCTTGCTGCCACCGGCTGCGCCACCACCGTTTCCGGCACTCCCTCGCCTGCTGCGCAGACGTCGCCGAGCCCTGCGCAGGACGTGTTCGCGGGCCTGAACGCCTGTCAGCTCCTCGACCAGTTGAACGCGGGCGAGGGGTTCCGCCCCGGCCGCAACATCAGCAAGCGCAACGAGTGCACGTCCACGAAGAACGAGTACGGGGCGAGGGGTCTTGCCCTGGATCCGGTGCAAGGGTTGCGGGAGTTCCTGCAGACCGACCCGAACGCCACAGAAACCACCGTGAACGGTCGCAGGGCACTTGAATCGCCCGGGTCGGCCGGAGCTTGCGACATCGCCATCGAGATGGGCCCGCACGCGCGCGTGCTGGTGGACATCACCATTGCCTCGGCGAACGAGTACGCGCGGGCGTGCCCCGACGCGCGGCAGTTCGCGCAGCGGGTGGAGCCGCTGCTTCCCAAGACCCCTTCCTGACGCGGAGAAGCGTGCCCAGGTTCAGCACGGCCGTGCCCTCCCAGAGGGCCAGGGAGTTGCGAGCCGTTACGGTGCCTGTTGGGCACCCTTTCGTGAGATCCCGCAGGTCAGGCCCCGAAACCGTACGGTATCCGTTGCCTTCAAGCTCGGCTCTGTGGTCGGCGACGACGCTCTTGACGGCCGTCGCCTAGCGGACCTGCGCAGGCACCCACGTCAACCCCGCGGCCGCAGGGGTGGCGCCACACGGTGGGCGGCCCGCCCGAGACCGGCCCGGCCACCACGGGTTCTCGGTCGCCGAGGCGCGCGAGCCGCAACCGGTTGATGACGCCCGGCAACGCGAGGCGCGTGACGGCCTGCGGATCGTCCTGGAGCGCCGCTAGGAGACCTGCTCGCCCACCTTGACCCGCGGCTTCGGCATGCGCAGCCTGCGAAGCTGGCTCGCCCGCACGAAGGCGTACCAGCCGAGGGAGCGACCGCTGATGTTCTCCTTCGGGAACTTCTCCCGGGCGAGCCGGGCGATCCGGCGGCCGTTGAGGTAGCCCTCGACGGCCATCGCCAGCAGCGCCGCCATGCACAGCAGCGTGACGTACTGCTGGATCACCGGGTAGGGCACCAGCAGGACGATGAACACGAGGATCGCCAGCGGCATGAAGGCGCCCAGGAAGTGACGGCGCGAGTCGACGAGGTCGCGCACGTACGCCTTGACCGGGCCCTTGTCCCGCGGCAGCAGGTAGCGGTCGTCGCCCGCCGCCATGCGCTCCTGGCGTTCCTTGGCGGCGCGGCGGCGCTCCTCCTTGCTGACCGGGTTGGACTTGCGCAGCTCGCGGTTGCGCTTCATCGCCTCCCGCATCGTCATCGGAGGGGGAGCGACGGGGCCGCGGCGCTTGCCCTCGGCCTCCTTGCGCTTCGGGGTCGGACGGCCCTTGGCCGGGGTGTACCCGCGCTTGTGAGATTCGACGCTTTCGGCCACCTCGGCGGCCTCGATCTCGGGGCTGTCTTCGGTGGTCGTGCTGCTACGGCGGATAAACCTCACACGACCAGCTTATTCCAGACCGCGGCACGCGTGTCCAACCCCCTCGCGGATGTGCAACCATGGGATCAGCGCCAAGGCGGGAACCAGCCCGGGAACAGATCGGGTGGCACTGGTGTTCCAGTAGGGAGGAGCACCCCCCACCCGGTGCACGGCAAGACCCCGAGGGAGAGCTATGACTGCCGCTGAGCAGACCAGCACGCAGGCCGAGACCGAGGCCACCCACGGCGTGACCTTGAGCGACGCCGCGGCGAGCAAGGCGAAGGCCCTGCTGGAGCAGGAGGGCCGCGATGACATGCACCTGCGCATCGCAGTCCAGCCCGGTGGATGCGCGGGCCTGCGCTACCAGCTGTTCTTCGACGAGCGGGAGCTCGACGGTGACCTGTTCCGCGAGTTCGACGGCCTGCGCGTGGCCGTCGACCGGATGAGCGCCCCCTACGTGGAGGGTGCGGTGATCGACTTCGTCGACTCCATCGAGAAGCAGGGCTTCACCATCGAGAACCCGAACGCCACGGGCTCCTGCGCCTGCGGCGACTCGTTCCACTGATCGCAGCTCGCACGAGAAGAGGGGCGCCGGATCGACTCGGTCCGGCGCCCCTCTTTCGCGTTCGTGTGACTAGTAATCCTCCAGGCCGACCACCTGGGCGTGGCACGCGTCGTCGACGGCCCACTCGCGCGGTGCGGGCGGGCGGGGCGTCCCGGACTGCGTGGCGCGCAGCTCGGCGGGGATGTGGGCGCAGTCGCCGATGAGATCGGCGATGGTCTCCGGTTCGGTCAGGGTGTTCACCGGGCCGACGCTAGGGCGAGGTGACCCCGCCGGACAGGTCTACCAGCTAGTAGTGTCGGTCTACGGGTCAGTTTTCGCTCCGACGGGGTATTTCCCGCCGGTAACTTGAGTCGAGTCAGCCAGAGGAGCAGGGGAGCACCGGTGCCCATCAACGCCCGTATCGTCGTGTCCGGCAGCATCGCCACGGACCACCTCATGCACTTCCCCGGCCGGTTCGCCGAGCAGCTCGTGGCCGACCGGCTGGACCGCGTCTCGCTGAGCTTCCTCGCCGACGACCTCGTGGTGCGCCGCGGCGGGATCGGCGCCAACATCGCTTTCGGCCTCGGGGTCCTCGGTGTCAAGCCGGTGCTGGTCGGCGCGGCTGGCGCGGACTTCACCGACTACCGCTCCTGGCTGGAGCGCCACGGCGTCGACACGGCGGGCGTACTGATCTCCGAACTGGCCCACACGGCGCGGTTCGTGTGCACCACCGACGAGGACCTCAACCAGATCGCCACGTTCTACGCGGGCGCGATGGCCGAGGCCCGCAACATCGAGCTGGGCCCGATCGCCGACCGGGCGGGGGGCATCGGCCTGATGCTGATCGGCCCCGACGACCCGGACGCGATGCTCCGCCACGCGGACGAATGCAGGCACCGCGGCTACCCGTTCGCGGTCGACCCCTCGCAGCAGCTGGCCCGCATGACCGGTGAGCAGGCGCGGCGGTTGATGGCCGGCGCGGAGTACCTGTTCACCAACGACTACGAGTGGGAACTGCTTCTCCAGAAGACGAACTGGACGGAGGCAGACGTGCTCGAACGCGTCGGCGTGCGGGTCACCACCCTCGGCGAGAAGGGTGTCGAAATCGTCGGCGGGGACGGGCTCGCGCTGGAGGTCGGCGCGGTCCCCGAGCTGGCGAAAGCCGACCCGACGGGCGTCGGCGACGGCTTCCGGGCGGGTTTCCTGGCCGGCCTCAACGCCGACCTCAGCATCGAGCGCGCCGCGCAGCTCGGGTCCATGATCGCCGTGCTCGTCCTGGAGACCGTCGGAACGCAGGAATGGACCCTCGACCGCGACTCGGCGCTGACCCGCATCGGCGACGCGTTCGGACCCGACGCCGCCACGGAGATCGCACCCGCGCTGCCCGCCTGAGGACCGCCGCGTCACCTGGCAGCGATGCCCTGGGGAGGGGCGCCGCGGCATGACGTCCGACCGGCTCGACCCCCACGTGAGGGCGTCGACTGGCCGCGTTGCCGTGTGACCTGGTCTGGGAACACGAAGCTCGGCCGGGGTTGCCGTCGCTGCCGGTCGTGCGGTGGCCGGATCCCTCCGCTGCGCGCGAGCGCGAAGACCGGTGGTTCGGCCTGCACCGGAAGACCCGGCCCCCGGTGGAGTGGGCGGACGGCCGCCCCTTCGTCCGGGTCGACGACGGGATCACCGACGCCGACCGCGAACGGGTGTCCGCTCACCAGCACGGCCGCGCCCTGCTTCACCGGGTCGCGCAGGCCCGCGGTCCCACCGTCGAGGACATCGCGGGCATCGACCACTGGCTACGGTCGTCCTGACGGTCCGCCACCGGCCATGAGCCTCAGATGCGCACCGGGTAGACCGGCTCCGGGATCTCCGGCTTGATGCGGTGCTCGATGAAGATGCCGTGCCAGATCATGAACACCAGCAGCGCCCAGATGCGCCTGCTGTGGTCCAGCGTGCCCGCCTTGTGCTCGTCGAGCAGGCGCTGCACCGCCGCCTTGTCCAGCAGCTCGTCGGTGCGCGAGTCGGCGATGATGCCGCGCGCCCAGTCGTACATCTCGTCGCGCAGCCACAGCCGGATCGGCACCGGGAAGCCCAGCTTGCGGCGGTTGAGCACGTGCGCGGGAACGATGTCGGCGAGCGCGCGCCGCAGTGCGTACTTCGTGGTCTCCTTGGTGATCTTCTGATCCAGCGGGATGCTCGCCGCCACCGTGAACACCTCGGCGTCCAGGAACGGCACCCGCAGCTCCAGCGAGTTCGCCATCGTCATCTTGTCGGCCTTGACCAGGATGTCGCCGCGCAGCCAGGTGAACAGGTCCACGTGCTGCATCCGGGCGACGGGGTCCCAGCCCGCCGACGTGCGGTAGTGCTCGGCCGTGACATCCCGGTGGCCGACGCCGTCGGTGAACGTCTTCAGCACCCCGCGCAGCTGGTCGTCGCGGAAGATGCGCGCGTTGCCGTAGTAGCGCTCCTCCAGCGGGAGCGCGCCGCGGCGCAGCAGGTCCTTGCCGCGGGTGCCCTCCGGAATCCGCTCGGACACCTTGCCGAGCACCGAGCGCAGCCGCCCGGGGACCTTCTCGAACGGCGCGAGCGACAGCGGCTCCCGGTAGATGGTGTAGCCGCCGAACAGCTCGTCCGAGCCCTCGCCGGACAACACGGCCTTGACGTGCTTGCGGGCCTCGCGCGCGATGAACCACAGCGGGACCAGCGCCGGGTCGGCCACCGGGTCGTCCAGGTACCAGACGATGAGGGGCAGCGCCTCCATCATCTCGTCGGCCGACACCGTGCGGATCACGTGCTTCACGCCGATCGCGGCGGCCGACTCGGCCGCCACGTCGACCTCGGAGTAGCCCTCGCGCTCGAACCCGGTGGTGAACGCGATCAGGTTCGGGTTGTGCTCCTTGGCCAGTGCGGCGATGGCGGTGGAGTCGATGCCGCCGGAGAGGAAGGTGCCCACGGTGATGTCCGGGTCGGCGATCATGTGCTTGCCGACCGAGTCGCGCATCACGTCGCGGATCCGTTCGTGCAGGATCTTCGCCTCGGCCTCGCCGCGCACCGGCTTGGCAGCGAACTCGGGGAAGAAGTAGCGCTCGATCTTCGGCTCGCCGCCGGGGGAGACGGTGAACGACGTACCCGACTCGATGCGGCGGATGCGCGTGTGCAGGGTCTCCGGCTCCGGCACGTACTGCAGCGTCAGGTAGTGCTGCAGCGCGGTGCGGTCGAGCCCCTTCGTGATCCCCAGCACGCCGGTCAGCTCGAGCAGCGACTTCTTCTCACTGGAGAACGCGGCGCCGCCGGGACCATGCGTGTAGAACAGCGGTTTGATGCCGAACGGATCACGTGCGCCGAACATCACCTTCTCGTCCGCGTCCCAGATCAGGAACGCGAACATGCCGCGCAGCCTGGCCACCGCGGCGCGGCCCCAGTAGTGGTAGGCCGCGACGATCGCCTCGCCGTCGCCCTCTGTGGCGAACTTCGCACCGTGCTCCGCGGCGAGCTGTTCCCGCAGCTCACGGTAGTTGTAGATCTCGCCGTTGAAGTTGAGCGTGTAACGGTTCGGCGACTCCGGCGGTCCCCAGGTCAGCGGCTGGTGGGCGTGCTCGACGTCGATGAACGCGAGCCGGTTGAAGCCGTAGACGACCTCGCCCTCGGTCCAGGTGTCGCGCTCGTCGGGACCACGATGCCGCTGGCAGCGCATGGCTTCGCCGACCGCGTCGCGCGCGTCGACCGCGTCGTTCTCAGTGGCACACACCAGTCCAAGCAGGCCGCACACGGAAATTCACACCTCGAGGTCGTGGCCGGATGTCGAGCGCCCAGTATGCCCGCAGGCCTCGCCCCGAACGGTCACCCCTTGGGCTGCGGATCGCGGTAGCTCGGCTAGGCTCCCGCTGGTAAGCCAGAAATCGTCAAGGAGGCCTGGGTTGAAAGGGCGCTGCGCAGTGGGCAGGGATGGGCGCACTCCGGCATCACGTTCGGCGAAAGTGGGTAAGGTCGCCGCGCTGGCCGGGCTCGTCGCGCTCCTGGCGACCGGGTGCTCCGGTGACGAGGTGCTGCGGTTCGGGTGGCCCGTCGGTGTGACCAAGCAGTCCGAGGACATGCGGGTCCTCTGGACCTGGTCGGTGATCGCCGCGCTCGTCGTCGGTGTGATCGTGTGGGGCCTGATCTTCTGGTCGGTGGCGTTCCACCGGAAGAAGAAGACCGACAAGCCGGGCGATCTGCCGCGGCAGTTCCAGTACAACGTGCCGCTCGAGCTGTTCTGCGTCGTGCTGCCGCTGGTCATGGTCTGCGTGCTGTTCTTCTTCACCGCCACCACCGAGAGCAAGGTGCTGGCCGAGGAGAAGGACCCGGACGTCACGATCGACGTCATCGCGTTCCAGTGGAACTGGGAGTTCGACTACCCGAACGAGCCGAAGGACGCCAACGGCGAGGTCATCAAGACCGTCGGCAGCTCGAGCGAGATCCCGATCCTGGTCGTGCCCAGCGGCAAGACGATCCAGTACAACCTCCGCTCGGCCGACGTCATCCACTCCTTCTGGGTGCCGGAGTTCCACTTCAAGCGGGACGTCTTCCCGAACCCGGAGAAGAACAACCAGGACCCGACCTTCCAGAACACGATCGACCGGCCGGGGGCGTTCGTCGGGCGGTGCGCCGAGCTGTGCGGCACGTACCACTCGGGCATGAACTTCGAGGTCCGTGCGCTGCCGGACAACCTCTACACGCAGTACATTCAGCTGCGTGCGCAGGTCAACCCGGCCACCGGGCAGCCGAACACCACCGCGGAAGCGCTGGCGGCCCTGAACTGCGGTGAGCTCTGCGCGCCGCAGGCGACCACGACGAAGCCGTTCAACACCGACCGCACCCTGCGGTCCCAGTCCGGCTGAGCCGGCTCGCGGGCGTGGTGGGTTCTTCAACGATGTTCACAGTGAGGACAGCTTCATGAAGGTCGAAGCCCGGATTTTCGACTTGGTCACGGCTTTCGCGTTCTTCATCGCGATCGTCTACGGCGTGTGGACGGGCCTGGCGACGGACTACGGCGTCGAGCCGGTCGGCTTGGTCGCTCTGATCCTGACCGGTGGCCTCTCGTTCCTGGCCGGCAGCTACATGCGGTTCGTCGGCCGCCGGATCGAGCCGCGCCCCGAGGACCGCGACGACGCCGAGATCAGTGACGGCGCCGGTGAACTGGGCTTCTTCAGCCCGGGCAGCTACTGGCCGGTCGGTCTCGCGGCGTCCGCCGCCACCGTCGGTCTCGGGCTGGCGTTCTTCCACGTGTGGCTGATCATCCTCGGCGGCGTCCTGATCCTGCTCACCGTGGGTGGACTGGTGTTCGAGTACCACACCGGACCGAACCACGAGTAACCGCGGACCATCCGTAACGAAGGCCCGCCGGCACCTCGCCGGCGGGCCTTCGTCCGTCTAAGACGCGGGAGTCAGCGGAACGCGGCCCAGCGCGCCAGCAGATCGGCCGCCGCACCGGAGTCGATCGCCTCCGCGGCCCTGGACAGGCCCGCGGCGAGGTCGTCGACCAGCGAATCGCCGAGCCCGGCGCGCGCCGCCAGGGCACCGGCGGCGTTGAGCAGCACCGCATCCCGCACTGGGCCCGGCTTGCCCGCCACCAGCTCCCGCACCACCTCGGCGTTCACCCCGGGGTCGCCACCGCGCAGGTCCTCCGCGGTGGCGCGGGGAATGCCCAGGTCGGCCGGATCGATGTTCTCCGCCCGCACCTCGCCACCGCTGACCACCCAGACCGAGCTGGTCGTGGTGGTGGTCAGCTCGTCCAGTCCGTCATCGCCGCGGACGACGAGCGTCGACGCGCCGCGACCCGCGAACACGCGCGCCAGCACCTCCGTCTTGTCCGGGAAGGCGCACCCGATCAAGCCGGCCGAGGGCTGCGCCGGGTTGGTGAGCGGGCCGAGCAGGTTGAACGCGGTCGGCACGCCGAGTTCGCGGCGCGGCGCACCGGCGTGCCGGAAACCGGGATGGAACACCGGCGCGAAGCAGAACCCGACACCGAGCTCGGTCACGCATCGCTGGACGCCCTCGGGCGGCAGATCGATGGCCACGCCGAGCGCCTCCAGCACGTCGGCCGTGCCGGACTTCGACGACGCCGCGCGGTTGCCGTGCTTCACCACCGGCACCCCGGCCGCAGCCGTGACCAAAGAGGCCATCGTGGAGATGTTCACCGACCCGGACCGGTCGCCACCGGTGCCGACGATGTCCACCGCCGGGCGGTCGATCCGCACCGTGCGCGCGTGCGCCAGCATCGCGTCGGCGAGCCCGGTGACCTCCTCCGGTGTCTCACCCTTGGCGCGCAGCGCCACCAGGAAACCGCCGACCTGGGCCGGGGTGGCTTCCCCGGACATCACCTGGTCCATCGCCCAGGCGGTGTCCTCCGCGGAGAGGTCGCCGCCTGCGATCAGCTGGTTGAGCAGCGTGGGCCAAGTCTGCGTGCCCATGGTCACCTTTCCTCCGGACCGGTGGAGCCGGTCCGAGTTCGTCGCGGCGCCTCAGCCCCGGACGACCGGGACCCGGCGGGCCCGCAGCGCGTCCGCGACCGTCTCCGCCGCGGTCAGCGGGTCGAGCGGATGGACCAGGACGGCGTCGGCCTGCGACCAGGTGGCCAGCCAGCGGTCGTCCTTGCGCCGCACGGCGATGACGATCGGCGGGCAGTCGTCGATCTCGTTCTTCAACTGCCTGCACAGACCGATGCCGCCGGTGGGCTGGGCTTCGCCGTCCAGGATCGCCAGATCGACCGTGCCCGCGTCCATCTCGGCCAGTACGTCCGCCACGCCGGCGGCTTCGACGTAGTCGACCCGGCCCAGGTCGGTGGCGGGCCTGCGGCCGACCGCCGCGACGATCGACTCCCGGACTTCAGGACGGTGGCTGTACACCAGGATCCGCGTGGACTGTTCGGACAAGTCGACCCTCCGGCTTCGTCGCAGTACTGGTCGACTCGATGCTAGCCGTCCCGCTCGTTTCCACCCAGGCCCATCGGCTGTAACGCGTCCCAGCCGAGCCAGTCGCCGTCCAGGCGCTGCGCCAGACCCGCCATCCGCGCGCGTTCCTGCGCGCAGTGCAGCGCGTCGAGCTTCTGCACCCGCAGCGCGTGCACCCGGACCGGTCCGTCGCCGCCGGGTTGCGGGCGCACCGTCCACCCGTCCGGGGCGAGCAGGCCCTCGGCCTCGGTGACCCGATCCGGTGGCAGGACGAGGTGGTGGCGCAGGATCGCGGGCTGTGCGGGGCGCCACGAGTGTGATCTCTCCAGCACAGTGGAATCCGCCTCGGCGATGTCGAACGCCTCGGCGACCACGACGACACCCTCGGTGTCCGGGGTGATGTCCGGCTCGGCACGCTTCCGTAGCAGGTCACGCACCCGATGGAACAATTTCACGGCCTGATCCTCACCCTCCGCGTTCGCCGGTGTGACCGACACGCCGGGCGTGGCGTGCCGGACCCGACCAAGCAGGTCGCATCGCAGGGAGACATAATGCGACCCGTGACAACGGCAGCTCCCACCATCAGCCAGCGGGTGCACTCGCTGAACCGGCCGAACATGGTCAGCGTCGGCACGATCGTGTGGCTCTCCAGCGAGCTCATGTTCTTCGCCGGGCTGTTCGCGATGTTCTTCACGGTCAAGGCGCAGAACGACACAGGGATCTGGCCGCCGATCAACGCGGCGACCGGCGAGCCCATTCACCTGAACCTCCCGTACGCGCTGCCCTTCACGATCATCCTGGTGGCGTCGTCGTTCACCTGCCAGCTCGGCGTGTTCGCTGCCGAGCGCGGTGACGTCTACGGGCTGCGCCGCTGGTACGTCATCACCCTCATCATGGGCGCGATCTTCGTCGCCGGTCAGGCCGGTGAGTACGCGAGCCTCGTGAGCGAGGGCGTGACGATCCCGTCCGGGTCGTGGGGCACCGTGTTCTTCCTGGCGACCGGTTTCCACGGTCTGCACGTCATCGGCGGTCTCGTGGCCTTCGTCTTCTTGCTCATCCGCACGAAGCTGAGCAAGTTCACTCCCGCACAAGCGACCTCAGCGATCGTCGTGTCGTACTACTGGCACTTCGTCGACATCGTGTGGATCGGCCTGTTCGGGGTCATCTACATCGTCCCGTGACCGCGCCCAGCGGCCTGAACTGACAGCAAGGGTTGCCGAAGAATGACCACCAGCAATAAGTCCCCCAGGCGCCGCTTCGGCGCCCGCACCAAGCTGCGCCGCCGTATCGCCGGCGCGCTCGCGCTCGGTGTGGCGCTGGTCGGCGCGGGACTGGGGTACGCGCTCCTGGTGCCGCAGCCGCAGACGGCTCAGGCGCAGGACGACCCGGCGCAGCTGCGCCTCGGGCAGCAGGTCTACAACAACAGCTGCATCAGCTGCCACGGGTCGAACCTGCAGGGCGTGAAGGACCGCGGTCCGAGCCTGATCGGCGTCGGCGATGCGGCCGTCTACTTCCAGACCTCGTCCGGCCGGATGCCCGCCGTGCGCCAGGAGGCGCAGGCCGAGCGGAAGCCGGCGAAGCTGACCCCGGAGGAGATCGACGCGGTCGGCGCCTACATCCAGGCCAACGGCGGTGGCCCGGAGCGGCCGTCGGAGACCGGCGAGGCGCTGCGTGGCGACAACCCGGCACGGGGTGGTGAGCTGTTCCGGCTCAACTGCGCGTCCTGCCACAACTTCACCGGCCAGGGCGGCGCGTTGTCCGCGGGCAAATTCGCCCCTGAGCTCGGGCCGGCGAGCGAGGACCAGATCTACACGGCGATGCTGAGCGGTCCGCAGAACATGCCGAAGTTCTCCGACCGGCAGCTCACGCCGGAGGAGAAGCAGGACATCGTCGCCTACATCAAGTCCGTGTCCGACGGGAACAACAACCCGGGTGGTCTCGGTCTGGGTGGCCTCGGCCCGGCCTCCGAGGCGCTGGTCGCATGGATCGTCGGCATCGGCGCGATCGTCGGCGTGACTCTGTGGATTGGATCGAGGGCATGAGCAGCGCAGACAACCCGGGGCGCGACACCGCGCCGCCGTCCGAGGCCGAACTGGCCGAGATGGACCGTGACCAGCTGGTCACGCTGGGGACCAAGCTCGACGGGGTCGAGCTGATCGACTACCCGGACCCGTGGCCCGTCAAGGGCACCCGCGCGGAGAAGCGCGCCGAGCGGATCGTCGCGCTCTGGTTCACCATCGCGGCGCTGGCCGGCCTGGGCTTCCTCGTGACGATCTGCTGGCCGGAGTGGTGGGAGTACAAGGCCCCCGACACCGGCGAGTACGAGCGCTACGCGCTCTACACCCCCGTCCTGGGCGTGACGCTCGGCCTGTCGATCCTCGCGCTCGGCATCGGCGTGCTGCTCTACACCAAGAAGTTCGTCCCGAACGAGCTCGCGGTGCAGGAGCGGCACGACGGCAACGGCGCGGGCTCGGCCGAGATCGACCGCAAGACGATCGTCGCGCAGCTGGCCGACTCGGGTAACCGCAGCACGATCGCCCGCCGTTCGCTGGTCAAGCGCACCGCCGGCCTCGGTGCCGGTGTGATGGGTCTGGGCCTGGTCGCCCTGCCGGTCGCGTCGTTCATCAAGAACCCGTGGGCCGACCCGGAGTCCAAGGACAACCTGGCCCACACGCCGTGGAAGCCGGAGTACCCCGGCGAGACGGTCTACCTGCGCCGCTACACCGGCAAGTCGGACGAGGTCGTCCTGCTCCGCCCGGAGGACCTGGACGCGGGCGCGATGGAGACGGTCTACCCGTTCCGCGAGAGCGACCGCGGTGACCACGAGGCCCTGGCGGGCATCTTCATGCGGGCGGACAGCCCGGTCATGCTGATCCGCCTCCGCCCCGAGGACGCCCAGCGGGTCGTCAAGCGGGAGGGCCAGGAGGACTTCAACTTCGGCGACTACTACGCGTACACGAAGATCTGCAGCCACGTCGGTTGCCCGACGTCGCTGTACGAGCAGCGGACCAACCGGATCCTCTGTCCGTGCCACCAGTCGCAGTTCGACGCCCTGCAGTACGCGAAGCCCATCTTCGGTCCGGCGACCCGTGCGCTCGCACAACTGCCGATCACGGTCAACGAAGAGGGATACTTCGTGGCACGGGGCGACTTCATCGAGCCCGTCGGCCCCGCGTATTGGGAGCGCAAGTCATGAGTTCACTCACCACGCCGACTCGGGGTTCGAGCATGCTCGAGCGGCACGCCGCCGAGGCCGCGACCAACATGGACCAGCGGTACCGCCTGGCCAAGGGCCTGCGGCACCAGCTGAACAAGGTCTTCCCGACGCACTGGTCGTTCCTGCTCGGTGAGATCGCGCTCTACAGCTTCATCATCGTCATCATCACGGGCGTCTACCTGACCCTGTTCTTCGACCCGTCGATGGCGGAGGTCGTCTACAACGGGCCGTTCAGGAACCTGCAGGGCGTGGAGATGTCCCGCGCGTTCCAGACGACGCTGGAGATCTCGTTCGAGGTCCGCGGTGGTCTCTTCGTCCGCCAGCTGCACCACTGGGGCGCGCTGGTGTTCGTGGCCGCGATGATGGTCCACATGTTCCGGATCTTCTTCACCGGAGCGTTCCGCAGGCCGCGCGAGGCCAACTGGGTCATCGGCGCGCTGCTGCTGATCCTCGGCATGTTCGAGGGCTTCTTCGGCTACTCGCTGCCGGACGACCTGCTCTCGGGCACCGGTATCCGCGCCACCCTGTCGGGCATCGTGCTCTCGGTGCCGGTCATGGGCACCTGGCTGCACTGGGCGCTGTTCGGCGGGGAATTCCCCGGCGACGAGATCGTCCCGCGCATGTACACGCTGCACATCCTGCTGCTGCCGGGCATCATGCTCGCGCTGGTCGGTGTGCACCTGGCGCTGGTCTGGTACCAGAAGCACACCCAGTTCCCGGGCGTGCGGCGCAAGGAGACCAACGTCGTCGGCGTCCGGATCATGCCGGTGTTCGCCGCGAAGGCCGGTGCCTTCTTCGTCGTCACCACCGGCATCCTGTCGATCATGGCGGGTGTCTTCCAGATCAACCCGATCTGGAACCTGGGCCCGTACAACCCGGGCCAGGTGTCGGCTGGTTCGCAGCCGGACTGGTACCTCGCCTGGGCCGACGGTCTGCTGCGGATCTTCCCCGCCTGGGAGCTCTACCTGGGCAACTACACGGTGCCGGCGGTGTTCTTCGCGGGTGCGGTCTGGATGCCGATCCTGTTCGCGCTGCTCATCGGGTACCCGTTCCTCGAACGGAAGCTGTCCGGCGACACCGCGCACCACAACATCCTGCAGCGCCCGCGTGACGCACCGGTCCGCACCAGCATCGGCATGATGGCGCTGGCGTTCTTCATGGTCATCGAGCTGTCCGGTTTCAACGACATCATCGCGGACAAGTTCTCGATCTCCCTGAACGCCACCACGTGGGCCGGGCGCATCGGGATCCTGGTGCTGCCGCCGCTGGTGTACTTCATCACCTACCGGATCTGCCTCGGCCTGCAGCGGGCCGACCGCGAGGTGCTGGAGCACGGCATCGAGACCGGCATCATCAAGCGTCTGCCGCACGGTGAGTTCATCGAGATCCACCAGCCGCTGGGCGGTGTGGACGAGCACGGCCACGCCATCCCGCTGGAGTACCAGGGCGCGGCGGTGCCGAAGAAGATGAACAAGCTCGGCGCGGCCGGCCGTCCGGTGCCCGGCACCATGTTGGCCCCGGACCCGGTCGAGGAGTCCGCGGCGCTCGAGCGGGCTCGCGGCAACGGTCACGGCAACGGTGAAGCGCCCGCGAAGGGCGAGGTGCCCGCCGGCTGGAGCACACCGGACCACTGAGTCCACGGAACACGAGAGAGGGCCCCCGGAGCGATCCGGGGGCCCTCTCTCGTATGCCGGGGGTGTGTCAGTCGGCGTCCTCGACACCGATCGCGAACGCGGACTCGGTGTCGGCGGTGGAGTAGGACCGGAACGCGATGTGGGTGTCGGTGTCGATCACGCCGGGCACCTTGCCGATCTTGGCCGGGATGAGGTCGGCGAGGTCCTCGTGGCCGCGTACGCGCACCATCGCGATCAGGTCGACGTCACCGGCGCACGAGTACACCTCCGCCACGCCGTCGATGTCGGCGATCGCCTGCGCGGTCTCCGGGATGCTGTCCGCCACGGCGTGAATCAGCACGATCGCGGTGATCACTCGCGTCCTCCTCGCATGTTTGGGCTGCGCGGCGATCGTAGCCCCCGGCCGCTCACCCGGCCCGCTCGAGCGACACCGCGGCGCTGACCTGTTCCAGCCACCCGCGCCACGGACCGGCGCCGTGAGCGGGTTCGGACCAGGGCACGGTCGTGCGCACCAGCCGGACACCGGGCCTGGTCAGCCATCGCCACAGGATCGACGTCTCCTCCGCGGGCGCCCCGAGCAGCGGGCCCGGCCCCGGTTCCACCGTTTCGGCGGAGGCGACCAGCTGGTCGACCACCGGCATCGGCGGCACGCCACGCCGGGCCACCCCGGCCGAGGCGAGCCGTCCGTGCCGGATCACCGCGAACTCCCAGCCGCACTCGCCGTCCGGCGCCGCGGCCACGAGCTCCGGGAGCGCGGCGAGCGAGGACAACCGGTGGGCCCGGTCCACGGCGCGCACCAGAACGGCCAGCTCGTCGCGGCGCCGCGCGGCCTGCTCGAAGTGCTCGGCACCGGACAGCTCGTCCAGCTGGTGCCGCGCCCGCTCCAGCGGTGTGGCGCCGCGCCCGGTGACGAGCTCGACGATCGCGTCGACCGACGGGGCGTACTCCTCGACGCTTTGCTTCCCGGCGCAGGGCGCGCCGCAGCGGCCCAGTTCCGCCAGCGCACACGGGGTGCCCGCGGCGCGGTGGGCGGAGATCCGCTGGGTGCACGTACGCAGGCCGGTGGCGCTCGCCAGCGCATCCGCGGCGATCTTGGCGGTGACCTGCGACGAGAACGGGCCGAGCGCACCGTCCCTCGGCGTGCGCACCAGCGACAGCCGGGGGAACGCCTCATCGGTGAGCGCGATCCACCACGACTTGCGCGGGTTCTTGGAGCGCCGGTTGTAGGACGGCCGGTGGGCGGCCAGCAGCCGCAGCTCACGGATCTGGGCCTCGAGCGCGTGGCTGCACTCGATGCCGTCGACCCGCTCCGCGAGCGCGACCATCTCCCGCATGCGGCCACGGCTCTCCGACCCGGTGAAGTACTGGCGCACGCGGCGCCGCAGGTTGCGGGCGGTGCCGACGTAGAGCACCTCGTCGCTGGGCCCGCGGAACAGGTAGACGCCCGGTGTGTCGGGCAGGTGGGCGGCCATGCCGCGCTTGCGCCGCTGGGCGGGCGTGACGTCGGGCAGGTAGTCGAGCAGCTCTTCGAGCGAGTGCACGCCGACGTTGCCGACCCGTTCCAGCAGCGCGTGCAGCACGTGCACGGTGGCGCGGGCGTCGTCGAGCGCCCGGTGGTTGGGTGTGACCGGCGAGCCGAACAGCGCGGCCAGCGCGCCGAGCCGGAAGCTGCGGCTGTCCTCGCGGGTGAGGACGCGCCGCGCGAGCCGGACGGTGCACACCACGGGCGGTTTGGGCCACGGGTAACCGTGGTGCAGGCACGCGGCGCGCATGAACGACGTGTCGAACGGCGCGTTGTGCGCCACCAGCACCGCGCCACTGGCGAACTCGAGGAAGGCGGGCAGCACCTGCTCGATGGGCGGCGCGTCGGAGACCATCGCGGTGGTGATGCCGGTGAGCGCCACGATCTGCGGTGGGATGGGCATGCCCGGGTCGACGAGGGTGCCGAACTCGCCGAGCACCTCGCCCCCGCGGACCTTGACCGCCCCGATCTCGGTGATCCCGCCCGGCCCCGGCCTGCCGCCCGCGGTCTCGAGGTCGAACACCACGAACGTGGTGTCCCGCAGCGGCGTGCCGAGCTCGTCGAAGGTCAGTTGCGCGCCGTCGGCCGAGTACATGATCGGCACCTTAAGGAGAGGCACCGACAATCGGCGGCAGCGGGACGGCCGGTGATCGTTACCGGAGCGGACTACCCTGAACGGATGTTTCCCTCAGCGCACGCCGAACAGCCCGAAGACCCAGGTCTCCGGGTGACGTCGGCGAGCTCTGGCTCCGAGCGCGACGACGCGTCCGTGAACTGGCGCGAGCTGCCGGAACCGGTGCGCAACCGGCTCGCCGAGCTGGCCGCGGCGGCACTGGGGAAGATCCCGCGCATCGACATCCCGCAGCAGCTGCGGCCCGTCGCGAAGTTCGCACCGGCCAAGCGGGCGAAGCTGGGTGCCGCGGCGTTGCTCACCACCCTCGAGGACTCCACCGCGTTCCGCACCGCGGTGCTGGAGTGGGTGCGCGAGTACCGTCCCGGCGCGCTCGACCCGAACGACCCGGATCCGGTGGCCGCCGCGGTGGCGGCCGTGCTGCTGGGGGAGTCGAGCGCGCAGAGCCGGGTGCGGCTGGTGGTGAAGAACGCGGCGGAGACGGCGCTGCGGGCCGAGCGCGACGCCGCGGTTGCGCGCAGCCAGCGGCTGGAGGCCGAACTCGCGCGGGCGCGTGAGGAGCTGGCCGAGGCGGTGTCGGCGGTCGAGGAGGCCCGGCACGAGCGGGAGGCGGAGCTCACCAAGCTGCGCAACCGGTTGCGGGAGCAGGGCACCCAGTTGCGGCGGGCCAGGGATGAGGCCGAACAGATGCGGGAGCGTCTCGCCGGTGCCGACCAGCGGCGTGCCGAGGAGCTGGAAGTGCTCACCGCCCAGGTGGAGCGGGAACGCCAGCGAGCCGCGGCGGAGCGGGCCCGCGCCGAGCGGGCGGTCGCGGACGCGGAGATCGCGCGGCAGAGTGCGAAGGAGGCCCGCGAGGCCGACGAGGTGCGATTGTCGTTGCTCGTGGACACGCTGCAGGGCGCGGTGTCCGGGCTGCGCCGGGAGCTGTCGCTGGACACCAGTTCGCGACGGCCCGCGGACACCGTGCACGGCGCGTCCAACGCCGCGGGCACCGGGCGGCAGGTGCGGGATCCGGCGGCGCTCGACCGGTTGCTCGCGCTGCCGAGCGTGCACCTCATCGTCGACGGCTACAACGTCACCAAGACCGGCTATCCCGAGCTGACGCTGGCCGATCAGCGGAACCGGCTGGTGCAGCAGCTCGGCGCGCTGGCGGCGCGGACGGGGGCGGAGATCACGGTCGTGTTCGACGGCGCCGAGGTGCTATCGGTGCCGACCGTGAGCGCCCGGGGGGTCCGGGTGCTGTTCTCCGACCCCGGTGTGATCGCCGACGACGTGATCCGGTCGCTGGTGGGAGCCGAACCCGAGGGACGGCCCCTCGTGGTGGCGTCGAGCGATCGCGAGGTGGCCGATTCGGTGCGCCGTCGTGGTGCCCATCCCGTCGCCTCGGCGGTGCTGCTGGCTCGACTGGGCCGGGTCTGAACTTTTCTGCGCTGAGTTTTCGCTGGTCAGAGCGTTGCCTGTGCGCCGTTGGCCCATTCGTTCGATATCGTTCCCCGAAATTGTCGGTGGTCACTCGTACCGTTCACCGCAGCAAGAGCGAACGGGTCGCGAGGAGGCCGGAAATGCACGACAACACCGTGATCATCGAATGCAACCGCTGCGCGCTGCGCGGGCGCGCGTGCGGGGAATGCGTGCTGAGCGCCGTCGTCGACGCCCCGCAGTTCGTCGAGCTGGACGGCGAGGAACTGGCCGCGGTCGAACTGCTCGCCGATGCGGGCCTGGTACCCCCGGTCCGCCTGGCGACCCGGGGGCGGCGACCGCACGTCCGGCTGCCCGAGCGGCGGGCGGGCTGAGAGCGGCCGGTGCCCGGAGGCGCGCGCATGGCACGGGTGTGGGGGGCGCTCGGGTAGGGCGTTGGTGACCGTGTGGCGTCTTCAGGTGCTCCGGCGGATGCGACGGTGTCTGGGGGCTCGCGTTCTGCCCGGGCTCGGGGTGCCCCGGTGAGACCGGGCTGGGCGCGTGTGCCCTTGTGTGGGAACTCTGTGGCACGGGCCCCGAGATCCCTGGGCGGCGGACAGGGCGATGGTGGCCGGTCGGCGTCCTCGGATGCTCCGGCGGGGGCAACGGTGTTGGGGGGTTGCTCGCGTTCTGCCCGGGCTCGGGTGCGGGGTGTCCCGGTGGGGTCGCTCTGGCTGGGGCGCGGGTGCGCCAAGCGTGGGAGGTCTGCGGCGGGGGCCGTACGGGCGGGGGCGCTGATGCGCCTCGCGTGGGAGGTCTTGTGGAGGTGGGCGTGGCGACCTCTGACCGTCGGTGTCGCTCGTGATCCGTGCGGCCTCGATGCGTACCGGGGGCCCGGCGCCCGGCGCAGCAGACGACACCCCGTCGTAGTGCCCTCCCCCCGCCAGCAGCGGATCAGCGTGGATCGGCCCAGCGCCCGAACCACCCGGCCCGGCTTGTGACGCGGTACCGGGTGCGGCTGGCGCCCACCGGGCGGGGAAGGCGCCCCGGCCCGGCTTGCGACGCGGTACCGGGTGTGGCTGGTGCCTACCGGGCGCGGAGGCACCAGCCGGGCCGGTGCCCACCGGGCGGGGAAGGCGCCCCGGCCCGGCTGGTGCCACGGGACCGCAGTCGCCCGCGTCGCTCTCCCGGCACGGCCGTGTGGCACCCGGAAGCCCCACCGGAGCGGGCGCGACACGCCGGGGGCGACGAACGGTCGCTTTTGTCGACGAACGGTCAGTAGTTGTCGGCGAGCCAACTGTTGCCCTGGTCACACGTCCAGGGGAAGTGCTGGTCCGAACGGGATAGGAGGCGGTTACGCAAAGTTTTTACCGGGCCCCTGGTGGACGCGGCGGCGGCTGTTTCGTAACCTGGCCGAGATCTCGCGCCCGGCAGCCGTCGCGCCCGCGGCGGCGACGCGAGATTGCCGCCGGAACCAGCTTGTCGGGGAGCTGAGCCGGACCCACGCACGCACCCAGATGCGATCCCCTGCGTCTGGAGCGGGCCGGGTCACCGCCGTAGGCGGGTGCGGGTGCTGGTTTCCTCCCGCGCCCCGCCCTCAGTCGTGGAGGGGTCCCCCGACCTCCGCGCGACGGCAGGCAGGCGGCTGAGTGCAAAGGAGACACGCGCGGCGTGCAGTCGCAACCCATCAAGCGCGTGGTCGCAGGAGCTTTGGCCGCGGCCGCGGTACTCGCGGTCGGAGGCCTCCCCACTGCTCCGGCCGGCGCGGTCCCCACCCCCCCCCCCCAGCAGCCCACCAACTCCGCCGACGCACTGGCGCAGTACCGGCAGCTCGCCGCTCAGGCCGAGCAGCTGAACCAGGAAGCCCTGCAGGCGCAAGCCGACCTCGACGCCAAGCAGGCCGAGCTGGACCGCGCCAACGCCGACCTGGCCGCGGCCAACGCGGCGGGCGAGCAGGCGCTGGCCGCCAAGGGCCAGTTCCAGGGCGTCGTCGACGAGTTCGCCGGCGCGTCGTTCGTCGGCGGCATGCAGTTCAACAAGCTGTCGGCGCTGCTCAACGGTACCTCGGCGCAGGACTTCCTCGAGCGCTCCTCCGCGCTGGAGGTGCTCGCCGACGACAAGAACAAGGCGCTGGCCGACTACAACGGCGCCGTCCAGGCCGCCGCGGGCGCCCAGGCCGCCGCGACCGACGCCCAGGCGCGATCGCAGGCCGCCACCGACGCCGCCGCGGCGTTGCTCAACGACCTGCACGCGCGCCAGGCCGAGCTCAACGCGCAGCTCGACCAGCTCAACCAGCTCCGGCAGCGGCTCAGCGCCTCCGAGCGCTCGTCGCAGAAGGACGTCGGCGGCAGCGCGCCGAATCTGCCCGCTCCGACGGCGGCCGCGCAGCAGGCGATCGACGTCGCCCTGAGCAAGCTCGGCAGCCCCTACGGATGGGGCGACACCGGACCCAGCTCGTTCGACTGCTCCGGCCTGACGCTTTACGCCTACAAGGCCGCGGGCATCACCCTGCCCCGCACGAGCAAGGCGCAGGCGACGGCGGGCGTGGCGGTGTCGCGGTCCCAGCTGCAGCCGGGCGACCTGGTGTTCTTCGGCTCGCCGATCCACCACGTCGGCATCTACCTCGGCGACGGCAAGATGGTGCACGCGCCCGAGACCGGTGACGTCGTCAAGGTCTCGCCACTGCAGAACAACTACGTCTCCGCCCGCCGGGTCGCCGTCAACTGACCCGGCACGGCACGCTCAGGGGCGGCACCGGCCACCGGTGCCGCCCCTGAGTCGTCCAGCACCGCGGTGAACCCCTCCGCCCCGTGTCCGGCCGCGATGCGCTCGCGCACCAGGCCGAGCAGCCGCCCGGACCTCCCGCACCCAGCCGCTGCCCCGCGCACAGGGCCACCAGCTGTGGTCGAGCACCGGTTCGTGCTCGGTCGGATCGGCCGGGCCACGCGGGTACGTCCGTTCGGCCACCTCACGCGTCGTGCCCGGCACCCCCGGCCACCACGTGCCCCAGCTGCACCGCCGCGGCCTCCGCGAACTCCGCCAGGTCCAGACCGGCCGCACGGGCCGTCTCCACCGCCCGCAGGTAGCCCATCTGCGCGTCGTACCAGAGCCCGTACAAACGCGAGGTCCCGCACCGCCGCGACCTCGGCCGCCTCGGCCACGTGGCGCACCGGTCCCGCAAACTCCAGCAGGTCCCGGTGCCGCGCCAGCGCCTCAGCGGGGCCGCTGCAGGACAGCTCGACGGCGCCGCCGATCGACTCCGGGCCGGTGCGCACCGCGCCGTCCAGGCACCGGGCGCCCGCGCTCGTCGCGAGATGCGCGGCGCGGGCCCCCCGGACCGCCCGTGGTCAGCGCGACCACCGTCCGCCCGGCCAGGAGCCCGGCGGCGCCGTCGAGAACGCCCAGCACCGCCGGGTACCCGGCGAAGCACAGGACGTCCAGCGAGCTCGCGGCCACCGCGTCGCGCGCGGTCGGTGCCACCAGACTCCGTCCCGCCCGAGCGCCGCCGCGCGCCGCGCCGCCCGGTTCCACACCGTCCCCGGACCCCGTTCGCCGGCAGCACCCGCGTCACGCGGCTGGCCGATCGCGCCGGTGCCGAGGACGCTCCCCCAGTTCGCCCTCAGCTCCGTCCATGGCCCCGAGGCTGCAACCTCCACCGCGATCGAGGTCAAGTAGTCTCCAGCGCGTGCTTCGGACGCTGCTGGTCACCAACGACTTCCCGCCGCGGCCCGGGGGGATCCAGAACTACCTGAACTCCTTCGCGCGCCTGCTGCCGTCGGACCAGTTCGTCGTCTACGCCCCCGCCTGGGACAAGCCCTCCGGCTCGCACCCCGCGTTCGACGCCGAGGCGCCGTTCGAGGTCGTGCGGCACCCCACGTCGCTCATGCTGCCCACGCCCGACGTGCTGCGCCGCGCCAAGGACATCCTGCGGGCGCACGACTGCCAGGCCGTCTGGTTCGGCGCCGCCGCCCCGCTCGCTCTGCTCGCCCAGCCGCTGCGCGCCGCGGGCGCCGACTGGATCGTGGCCAGCACCCACGGCCACGAGGTCGGCTGGTCGATGTTGCCGCTGGCCCGTCAAGCGCTGCGCCGCATCGGCGACACCACCGACGTGATCACCTACGTCAGCAAGTACACCCGCAGCCGGTTCGCCGCCGCGTTCGGTCCCTCGGCGGGCCTCGAGCTGCTGCCGCCCGGCGTCGACACCGACGTGTTCACACCCGACCCCGCCGGGCGCGCCGAGATCCGCGCCCGGCACGGTCTCGGCGACCGGCCCACCGTCGTGTGCGTGTCCCGCCTGGTGCCCCGCAAGGGCCAGGACATGCTCATCCACGCCCTGCCCGAACTGCGCCGCCGCGTGCCGGACGTCGCGCTGCTGCTGGTCGGTGGCGGCCCCTACCGCGCGTCCCTGGAACGGCTCGCCGACAGCCTCGGTGTCGCGGCGGACGTGACCTTCACCGGCTCGGTTCCGTGGCCGGAACTGCCCGCGCACTACGCCGCGGGTGACGTGTTCGCCATGCCCGCCCGCACCCGCGGCAAGGGCCTGGACGTCGAAGGGCTCGGCATCGTCTACCTGGAGGCCTCCGCCACCGGCCTGCCCGTCGTCGCGGGCAACTCCGGGGGTGCACCGGAAACGGTGGTCGACGAGGTCACCGGCCACGTCGTGGACGGCCGCGACGTGCACCAGATCGTGGAGACCCTCGCTCCGCTGCTCACCGACCCGGCCCGGGCCCGCTCCATGGGCGACGCGGGCCGCGAGTGGGCGGGGCAGTGGCGCTGGGACCTGCTCGGCGCCCGGCTGCAGAGCTTCCTCGGCGGCGCGCCCGTCACGGCTCCCTGACCGGTTCGAGCACCGCGGGGTGCCGCGGATCGTCGGCGCGCACCACCACGTCCGCGATCTCGGTGGGCCGCACTTCCTCGGCGTACCGCTCGAACGCCTCCAGTGCCCAGTGCTCACCCGCGGGCAGGCGGCGGCGCAACGCACCGGGGGACAGCTGCAGGTGCACCGTCAGCTCGAACGGCAGCCCGCGACCCAGCAGCATCTCCCCGTCGGCGATCAGCACACCCGGCGCGGGCAGCTCGACCCGATCCCGCCGGGTCGCCCGGTCCCGTTCGGCGTCCCACAGCGCGGGCAGCACCGCGCCGGTTCCCCCGTCTGCCAACGGATCCAGCACCTCGCGGCGCAACGCCCCCTCGTCCAGCCACGACCAGTAGCGCGAGTCGGGGTTCTCCCGGCCGTGCTCGAACCGCAGCGACGCAGGCCGGAGAAAATCCACAGTAGACACCCGCTGCACCGCGCGCCCGCCGATCCGCAGCGGGTCGACCAGCGCGTCGGCCAGCGCCCCGGTGCCCACCGCGCCGTCCACGGCGATCCGGACCCACCGCCGGGACAACGCGAGCACCCGCTCGGACAGCTCGGCGGCGAGGCGGTCGACGGTGATGGGGCGGTAGCGCACGGCACCTCATCGTGCCCCATCCACGTCCCGGCAGCCGTGCCGGGCACGAATCCGGCTCGTGATCCGTTGACCGGTTGCTGGACGACGACGTCACTGGGAGGACCACGCCATGTCCGTGGTGGACGAACCGATCGAACTCGACGAGCAGATCATCCAGGACCCGCACGCGCTGTACCGGCGATTGCGGGACAACGGGCCGGTACGGCCCGCGATCATGCCGGATGGCCTGCGCGTGTGGGTCGTCTCCGGGTACACCGAGGCCAAGGCCCTGCTCGCGGACCCGCGGCTGAAAAAGGACGTGCTCCGGATGTCGGAGCTGTTCGCCGAGTGGATCACCGCGACGGGCGGCACGCCGGGGGAGAGCCCCTCCGGCGAGCTGCTGCGCTTCCACATGCTCAACAGCGACCCGCCGGACCACACGCGGCTGCGCAAGCTCGTCAACAAGGCGTTCACCGCCCGCACCGTCGCCCGGCTGCGGCCGCGCATCGAGCAGATCACCGACGAGTTGCTCGACGCGATGGCCGCGCAGCGCAGCGTGGACCTGCTCGACGCCTTCGCCTACCCGCTGCCGATCACCGTCATCTGCGAGCTGCTGGGCATCCCCGAAGCCGAACGCGGCGAGTTCCGCGACTGGTCCACCACGCTGCTCAACTCCGGGCCGCAGGACGACCTCCACGACGCCGCCCGCGCCATGGCCGGCTACCTCACGGCGCTGGTCGAGTCGAAGCGGGCCGCCCCGACGCAGGACCTGCTCTCCGATCTCGTGCACGTGTCGGACGAGGGTGATCAGCTCTCGCACGAGGAACTCGTGGCTATGGCGTTCCTGCTGCTGGTGGCCGGGCACGAGACCACCGTCAACCTCATCGGCAACAGCGTGCTGGCGCTGCTGCGGCACCCGGAGCAGCTCGCCCGGCTGCGCGCGGACCCGTCCCTGCTGCCCGGCGCGGTCGAGGAGTTCCTCCGCTTCGACGGACCCATCAATCTCGCGACGCTGCGGTTCACCGCCGAGGCGGTCCCGGTCGGCGACGTCGAGATTCCGGCCGGCGAGTTCGTGCTGGTCTCCCTGGTCGGCGCCAACCGGGACGGGGAGCGCTTCGCCGACCCCGACCGGCTCGACGTCACGCGGCCGACGGGCGGGCACCTCGCCTTCGGCCACGGGATCCACTACTGCGTCGGGGCGCCGCTGGCCCGGCTCGAGGCCGAGGTGGCGCTGGGCCGCCTGCTCGCGCGCTTCCCGTCGATCGAGGTGGACGGGCGGCCCGGTGAGCTGCGCTGGCGGGAGAGCACGCTGGTGCACGGCCTGGACACGTTGCCGGTGACGCTCGGCTGAGGTCAGTGGGCATGGCGGTGGCGGTACACCACCACGGCCATCGCCACGCCCATCAGCACGTGCCCCAGGGCCATCAGCGTGCCACCGGAGATCAGCCCCGGCCAGTGCGGCACCAGCAGCACCGCGAACGGCACGTACATCCACACCGTCATCTCGATCGTCGAGCGCCCCCGGACGCGCATCCACACCGCCATCGGCGCGGCCATCTCCGTCGCCATGATCAACGCCCGCCCGCCGTCGTGATCCTGCACCGCCGACCACCCGGCGGCGTCGAGCCCGAGCCGGACGAGTGGTCCGAGCACAGCCATGCCCAGACCCATGGCGATCCACATTTCGGCGTAGTGCAGCAGTGCTGTGCGGGTGGCTGGGGACCGCAGCGAACGCGCGGTGCGCGCGGACAAGGTCGACATCGGACCCGCCTCCTCGATGGATACTTTTACTATCTATAATGGGAAGCTACAGTATCCATCAAGGGATGTCGAGGGGGGAGCGCCCGGATGCGGATGGCCGAGCTGAGCCGGGAGTCGGGAGTGCCGGTCGCGACGATCAAGTACTACCAGCGGGAAGGCCTGCTTCCGCCCGGCGAGCTGACCAGCCCCAATCAGGCGCGCTACGGCGCCGCCCACGTCCGGCGGCTGAAACTCGTGCGGGCACTGCTGGAGATCGGCGGCCTCTCGATCGCCGCGGTGGGGGAGGTGCTGGCCGCGATCGACGATCCGGCGACCTCGACGCACGACATCCTCGGCCTGGCCCAGCACGGGTTGCCGGTGGCCGGTCAGGTGGTGTCCGAAGAGGACCGCGAATGGGCGGTGGGGCGCATCCGGGAGGTCGCGGGCCGGCACGGTTGGGAGGTGTACCCGGGTACGCCGGTGGTCGAGTCGCTGGTGGGTGTGCTCTGTGCGCTGCGGCAGACCGGGCACGAGTGGGTGCTCGGCGCGCTGGACCGCTACGCCGACGCCGCGGCGTCGGTCGCGGAGGCCGACGTGCCCGCGGTGGCGAAGCTCGGTGCTGCCGACGCCGTCGTCGAGGGAGCAGTGGTCGGCACGGTCCTGGGTGACTCGCTGCTGGCCGGGCTTCGGCGCCTCGCGCACGCGAACGTCTCCCGGCGGGAGTTTCCCGCGTAGCACGTCCGGACCACCGGCCAGGTGACCTGTGCACCGGGGGTGATCGCACCCCGCTGCGCGGAACGTCGGGAAGTCCCGTTGGACGGCGCCGGAGCGAGATAGGTGCCGCCGTGAATAATTCACCTGAAGCGGTGTGAGCGCAAGCACGATTTCTCCATTCAGTCACTGATCGTCACGACCGGTCGCGATCTTCAGGCCCGCCGGTGAGTCGGACCGCCGCCACCGATGGCCGAACAGACATGGGTCATCACTTCTCCGTGATGACTGTTTGTGAACAGAACGTGAGGATTTCTTTGCATTCCGGACATCTCGGGCGTTTTTCGGTATCTCTGGAGCTACTGGCCGTCACCGGCGTCGGCCGTCACTGGATCCCTCCCCTCGTCCGAGGGTTCGTCTCTGGAGGCGTGAATGATTGACAACTCTGCCCAGGAGCGTGAGCACGCTCCGCCCCGCCGGTGGCGGTCTGCGCTGGACAACCTCCGCCACGACGTCCCCGCGTCGCTGGTCGTCTTCCTGGTCGCGGTCCCGCTGTCGCTCGGCATCGCGCTGGCCTCAGGCGCGCCGATCGTCGCCGGCCTGATCGCCGCGATCGTCGGCGGCGTCGTCGCCGGTGCGCTCGGCGGATCGCCGATGCAGGTCAGCGGCCCCGCAGCCGGGCTGACCGTGATCATGGCGGAGACGATCCACGAGTTCGGCTGGGCCGCCACCTGCGCCATCACTGTGCTGGCCGGCGCACTGCAGATCCTGCTCGGGCTGAGCCGGATCGCGCGCGCCGCGCTCGCTCTGTCCCCGGCCATCGTGCACGGCATGCTGGCCGGTATCGGGATCACCATCGTGCTCGCGCAGCTGCACATCGTGCTCGGCGGCAGCGCGCAGAGCTCACCGATCGACAACCTGGTCGAGCTACCCGAGCAGGTCGTCGACGCGCACGGTCCCGCCACCGTGATCGGCCTGATCACCATCGCGATCCTGCTGGCGTGGGGCAAACTGCCCGCCGCGGTGCGCAAGGTGCCCGGACCGCTCGCCGCGATCGTCGCCGTCACCGCCCTGTCGCTGCTCGCGAACTTCGACGTGTCCCGTGTGGACGTCCCGGACAACGCGCTCGACATCCACTTCGTACCGCAACTGCCCGACGCGGGCTGGTTCGACTTCGGTGTCGCGGTCGTCACCATCGCCCTCGTCGCGAGCGTCGAGAGCCTGCTCTCCGCCGTGGCCGTGGACAAGATGCACACCGGGACGCGCGCCAATCTCAACCGCGAACTCATCGGCCAGGGGGCGGGGAACATGGCCTCCGGGGCCCTGGGTGGCCTGCCGATCACCGGCGTGATCGTGCGCAGTTCGACCAACGTGCACAGCGGCGCCCGCACCCGCGCCTCGGCGATCCTGCACGGCCTGTGGGTGCTGCTGTTCGTCGCGGTACTGGCCGGGCTGCTGCGCAACATCCCCCTCGCCGCGCTCGCCGGCCTGCTCGTCCACGTCGGCGCGAAACTGGTCGACATCAAGCACATCAAGCAAGTCCTCAAGCACGGCGACCTGCCGGTCTACCTGGTCACCGTGGCCGGGGTCGTCGCGATCGACCTGCTCAGCGGTGTCCTGATCGGTGTCGCGGTGTCTGCCCTGATCATGCTTCGCAGGCTGCTGTGGTCGGGCATCCACGTCGAGCGCGACGGACAGCGCTGGCGCGTGGTCGTGGAGGGCGCGCTGTCCGCGTTGTCGATCCCGCGCCTGACCACCGTGCTCGGCGGTGTCCCGCGCGGCACGACGGTCATGCTCGAACTGGTCGTGGACTACCTCGACCACGCCGCGTTCGACACGCTGTCGGCCTGGCAGCACTCCCACGAGCAGACGGGCGGTCAGGTGATCGTCGACGAGATCGGGCACCCGTGGTTCGAACGCGGCAAGGCGGGTGAGCCCACCGTCCACAAGGGACGTGCACAGCGGATCGCGCCACGCTGGTTCGCTCCGTGGTCGGAGTGGCAGCGCGCCAGCGCGGACGACACGGCCGAGGTGCCGCAGCAGCGCTCCAGCTCGATGCGCCGCGGCATGGTCGAGTTCGAGCGCCGCACCTCCGAGCTGGTCCGGCCGACGCTGAGCAGGCTGGCCGACACCCAGAGCCCGGAAACGCTGTTCATCACCTGCGGCGATGCCCGGATCGTGCCGAACCTGATCACCAGCAGCGGTCCCGGTGACCTGTTCACCGTCCGCAACATCGGCAACCTCGTGCCCGACCACGCGACCTGCGCGGTCGGTGGCGACGCCTCGATCGGCGCCGCCGTCGAGTTCGCGGTGGACGTGCTCGGGGTGCGCGAGATCGTGGTGTGCGGTCACTCGTCGTGCGGTGCGATGCGAGCGCTGCTCGGGGGCGCCCCGGACGGGGCAGGCGCGCTGAAGTCCTGGCTGCGGCACGCCGAGGCCAGCGTGGCGCGGGCGAAGACCGGTGCGCCGATCAGCGTCGGTGGTGCGTCGCCGGAGTCCGAGGCCGACCGGCTTGCGTTGCACAACGTGCTGCAGCAGCTGGACCGGTTGCGGGAGTACCCGTCCGTCGCGGCCGCCGAGGCTCGCGGCGAACTCGACTTGGTCGGGATGTACTTCGAGGTCGGTGACGCGCGGGTGTACCTGTACGACCCGGCCACGGGTGGCTTCGTCTCGGCGGACGGTGCGCCGGACGCGCGCGAGGACGGCGACCGGATGGTCGCCGGGTAGCTCACACCGCCGCCCCGGCCCGGCGCCGCCGGTATTACTGTCGAAACCCGTGAGCGTGCTGGTGGTGACCGGGACCGGGACCGGCGTCGGCAAGACCGCGGTGACCGCCGCCGTCGCTGCGCTCGCACGCGACGGCGGCAGGCGGGTCGCCGTGCTCAAACCCGCGCAGACGGGCGTGGCTTCCGGTGCCCCGGGCGATGTCGACGAGGTGCGGCGGCTCGCGGGCGACGTCACGGTGCGCGAGCTGCGGCGCTACCCCGATCCGCTCGCGCCGGACACCGCGGCGCGGCGCAGCGGGATCGCGCCGGTCGGCCCCGCGGAGGCCGCGCAGGCGGCCGGTGAACTGGACGCCACGCACGACCTCGTGCTGGTCGAGGGCGCAGGCGGGCTGCTGGTGCGGTTCGGTCCCGACGGCTCCACCCTCGCCGACATCGCGTGGGCGATGTCCGCGCCGCTGGTCGTGGTGGCGCAGGCGGGCCTGGGCACCCTGAACGCCACGGCGCTGACCGCGGAGGTCGCCACCGCGCGCGGTCTCCACGTTCTCGGGGTGGTCATCGGCTCCTGGCCCGCGGCTCCGGACCTCGCCGCGCTCTGCAACCTCGCCGACCTGCCGGAGGCGGCCGGCGCTCCGCTGCTCGGCGTCCTGCCCGCCGGGGTGACCGGCCGGAACCGCACGGGGTTCCTGCGCGCCGCGCGCGCCGGACTGTCGCCGTGGTTCGGCGGTGACTTCGAGGCCGAACGGTTCGAAAAGGACCTCGGCACCGGCGCGTGACCGCCCGGACCGGGCGGGGCACCGACACGGTGCGTGCACGAGCGAGATGACCGGCTAACCTCGGTCGGTGCGATCACGCGGAACGGAAGGGGGCGCGGTGACCGATTCGTCGCAGGCGCAGGCCACGCCGGGAGCACGCGACCCGGAACTGCCTGCCGCGTTGTTCGCCCGGCAGCCCCCGCGCCCGCGGGTGGTGGTGAAGGCCGATCTGCTGCCCGCGGTCAGCGTGCTGTCGCTGATCGGCATTGTGGGCATCCCGCTCGGTTGGATCTGGTCCCGCCTCGCGCCGCCGGAGCACGTGCGCGTGTTCGACGGCGGACAGTTGATCCCGCTGCAGCTGGAGAGCTGGCACCGCTTCGACGGCCTGGGCGTGTACGCCATGCTCGGGCTCGGCGCGGGCTTGGTCACCGGTGCCGCGGTGTGGCTGCTGCGGGAGCGGCGCGGCCCGGTGGTGCTGATCGCCGCGGTCCTGGGTGGACTGCTCGCCGCGTGGCTCGGCACGCAGATCGGTGTCGCGTTCGCCAACGGCCGCTACGCGGTGACCGCCACTCCCGCGGCCGGGGACGTCATCGCGCTCGCCCCGCGCATCGAGTCGATGTGGGTGCTCGTGGCCCAGCCGTTGGGCACTGCGCTCGTCTACGGGCTGCTGGCGGGCTGGAACGGCCGCGACGACCTCGGCCGCAGGCTGGGCTGAGCGCCACCGCGTCCGCAGAACGCGAAACGGCCGGGGCCCGCGCAGGGGTCCCGGCCGTTCCTTGGGGGTCTCAGGCCGCTTCGGCGCGCCGCCGGGAGCGGATCATGCTCCGCCGCTCCCGCTCGGTCAGGCCACCGAAGATGCCGTTGTCGAGACCGGCGTCCAGTGCGTAGGCCAAGCATTCGGCGCGCACCGGACAACTCGCGCACACCGCCTTGGCCCGTGCGACCTGCCGGGCGCCCGGGCCCATTTCGGACACGGGGAAGAACAGCTCAGGGTCTTCGTCCCGGCAGGCGGCACGAGTACGCCAGTCGTCGATCGCGTCACGGTTCATGGCGTGCCGCCTCCTCTCACATACGTGCGTGGTGTGCCGGCGCGGGGGCGCGCCGGCGGGCGATGAGCGCGTTGCAGCCCATCTGGTTTTTCGTCGCGATACTCACGGGGGTTGCCACGCCGGGCTCGGATCACACACGCGATCCGGCGGGCCGGTGGCGGGCAGCTGTTTCCAGCGCCGAAGTTCCAACGTTAGCAAGAAGATCGATGTTCCGCGCTACCTGCGGAAACGTTGTGGGGAGCGTCTCAGTTCAAACTGGCGGGCAAACCCAGCTGGATGAGTTCCGGCGGTGGCGCGGGAACGGCGCGCAGCGTGCTGAGGAAGCCGGCTTCGCGCCGTAGCGCCTGGCTCACCATGCGCAGTCGCGGCAGCGGCCGGGTCTCCTCGAGCAATCTCTGGCGGTCGGCCAGTGGCAGCAGGCAGTCGGCGGCCAGCAGGTAGGACAACGCGCCCGGGCCTGCGTCGGCTCCCGGGACGGCCCAGCTGTCCCGGTGCCAGGCCACCTCGCAGTACGCCGCGTGCGCGGACAACGCGGCGTCGCTCAGGCCCTCCACCGCCCGCGCCGCGTCGTCGGGCACCGGGTCGTCGTCGACCCACTCGATCGAGCCGAGCAGGTAGGGCGCGCGACCGTTGTCGATGTCCAGGACGCGGAAGCGCCGCTCGCCGGTGGTCACGATGTCGAACCGGCCGTCGGGCAGCCGTTCGCTCTCGCCGAGCAGTGCCGTGCAGCCGATGGGGTGAACGTGGTCGAGGTCCTCGACCTCGCGCACGGCGGAGTTGCGGATGGCGATGATCCCGAAGCGCCGGTCCGGGACCGTTCCGTTCAGCAGGTCGACCGCGAGCTGGCGGTACCGCGGTTCGAACAGGTGCAGCGGCAGCGTCGCGCCGGGAAGCAGGACGGTCTGCAGCGGGAACAAGGGGATGAGTTCTGTCGCACGTTCCTGGCGCTCCGCATCCACGGGCTACACGGTACGTCGGTCCGCTGGTTCTCGCTCAGCGTCGGTTCACCGCCCGCTCAGCGGCGTTTTCAGCGCCGTTTCGGTGGCGGGCGGAACACCGCGAACGGGTCGGTCACCTGGATGCCCTTCCCGGAGAAGGAGAACATCGCGGCCGGCCTGCCGCCGGCGCGACCGGACGGCGCGGTCGCGCCGGTAGGGGAGAGCAGGCCGCGCCGGGACAGCACCCGTTGCAGGTTGGTGGCGTCGACCTTGTAGCCCAGAGCGGCCGAGTACAGCTCACGCAGGGCGGAGATGGTGAACTCGCGCGGGGCCAGCGCGAAGCCGACGTTGGTGTAGGACAGCTTGGAACGCAGGCGGTCGCGGGCGCGCAGCACGATCTCGTGGTGGTCGAACGCCGTGCGCGGCAGGTCGTCCACCGGGTGCCAGCGGGTGTCCTCCGGCACCTCCGGGTCGACGTCGGAGGGAACGAGGCCGAGGAACGCGGTCGCCACCACGCGCGGACCCGGCACGCGGTCCGGCGCGCTGAACACCGCCAGCTGCTCGACGTGGGTCAGCTGCCGGACGTCGACCTTCTCCGCGAGCTGACGGCGGATCGAGGTCTCCACGTCTTCGTCCGGGCGCAACCGCCCGCCGGGCAGCGACCAGCGCCCGACGTGCGGATCGAGCGCCCGGCGCCACAGCAGGACCTGCAGTGTGGCGGAACGCACTTGCAGGAGGGCGGCCAAAACCTCGTGTGCCAGCGGGGCGCTGCTGTTAATATGACTTCGCACGGTTTTCGATTATAAGGCGAAAACCAGCGACTGGTCCAGGAGGGCCGATGACTGCAGCGACTGTGGACCTGACCCCGTACGGCGGTGTCGAGCCGGACGCGGCGTGGGCGGAGGAGGTGCGCGAGCTGGTGCGGCAGCGGGATGCCGTGCTGCTGGCGCACAACTACCAGGCTCCCGCGATCCAGGACATCGCCGACCACACCGGAGACTCGCTCGCGCTGTCCCGGATCGCCGCCGCGAGCGACGCGTCGACCATCGTGTTCTGCGGCGTGCACTTCATGGCGGAGACGGCGAAGATCCTCGCGCCGGACAAGACGGTGCTGATCCCGGACGCCCGCGCGGGCTGTTCGCTGGCCGATTCGATCACCGCGGCGCAGCTGCGCGAGTGGAAGGCCGAGCACCCCGGCGCGGTGGTGGTGTCCTATGTGAACACCACCGCCGAGGTGAAGGCGGAGACCGACATCTGCTGCACGTCGTCCAACGCGGTCGACGTGGTGGCCTCGATCCCGGCCGACCGCGAGGTGCTGTTCTGCCCCGACCAGTTCCTCGGTGCGCACGTCAAGCGCAAGACCGGACGGGAGAACCTGCGCGTCTGGGCCGGTGAGTGCCACGTCCACGCGGGCATCAACGGCCCCGAGCTGGCCGACCGCGCCGCTGCGAACCCCGACGCCGACCTGTTCATCCACCCCGAGTGCGGGTGCGCCACGTCGGCGCTCTACCTCGCGGGCGAGGGTGCGCTGCCCGCGGAGAAGGTGAAGATCCTGTCCACCGGGGACATGGTGCACGAGGCCCGCGCCACGAAGGCGAAGTCGGTTCTGGTGGCCACCGAGGTGGGCATGCTGCACCAGCTGCGCAAGGCGGCGCCGGACATCGACTTCCGCGCGGTGAACGACCGCGCGTCGTGCGCGTACATGAAGATGATCACGCCGGCCGCGCTGCTGCGCGGACTGCGTGAGGGGGCCGACGAGGTGCACGTCGACCCCGGGATCGCGGCGAAGGCACGCGATTCGGTCCGGCGGATGATCGAGATCGGGCAACCCGGCGGCGGCGAATGACCGGCCCAGTTTTCGACGATCAGACGAAAACTCCGCTGTGGGAGGCGGGTGCGGATCTCGTCGTGCTCGGCAGCGGGGTGGCCGGGCTCACCGCCGCGATCCGGGCGCAGCAGCTCGGTCTGCGGGTGCTGGTGGTGACCAAGGCCGCGGTCGCCGACGGCAACACCCGCTGGGCGCAGGGCGGTGTCGCGGTCGTGCTCGACAGCGAACACGGTGAGGACGACTCGGTGGCGCGGCACACCGAGGACACGCTGGTGGCCGGGGCGGGCCTGTGCGACGCCGACGCGGTGGCGGCCATCCTGCGCGACGGGCCGCGCGCGGTGTCCTGGCTGCGGTCCGCCGGTGCGCTGTTCGACGCGGGTGCCGACGGGCTGCCCGCCCGCACCAGGGAGGGCGGCCACAGCGCGTTCCGGGTCATCCACGCGGGCGGCGACGCGACCGGGGCCGAGGTCGAGCGGACGCTCGTGGCCGAAGCGGCGGGCCGCGGGTTGCCCGTGCTGGAGCGGCACATCGCGGTCGACGCCCTGCGCACCCCGCGCGGTGACGTCGCCGGGGTGACCGTGCTCGACCCGCAGGGCCGTCCCGGGGTGTTGCGTGCGCCCGCGGTGCTGGTCGCCACCGGCGGGATGGGCCAGCTCTACCAGGCCACGTCCAATCCGGAGATCGCCACCGGCGACGGCGTCGCGCTCGGGCTGCGGGCCGGTGCCGTGGCCGCCGACCTGGAGTTCGTGCAGTTCCACCCGACCGTGTTGTTCACCCCGGGCGCGCGCGGCCGGTGCCCGCTGGTCACCGAGGCGGTGCGCGGGGAGGGCGCGGTCCTCGTGGACGGGGCGGGCGCCCCGGTGATGCGGGGCGTGCACCCCCTGGGGGATCTGGCGCCGCGCGACGTCGTGTCCGGGGCGATCACGCGCAGGCTCGCCTCGGCGCCGGGTGGCGTCGACGACCACGTGTTCCTCGACGCCACCGGCATCAGCGGGTTCGCGCGGCGGTTCCCGACGGTGTTCGCGGCGTGCCGCGCGATCGGTGTCGACCCGGCGCGCGACCCGATCCCGGTCACGCCCGCCGCGCACTTCGCGTGCGGCGGGATCGTGGCGGGCACCGACGGTCGCACCGGGGTCGCCGGGCTGTACGCGGCGGGTGAGGTCGCGCGCACCGGGCTGCATGGCGCGAACCGGCTCGCGTCCAACAGCCTGCTGGAGGGGCTGGTCACCGGGCGGGCGGTCGCCGAGTCGGTGGCCGCCGACCTCGCCGCCGGGCTGCTCGGGGACCCGAAGCAGGCGTCGGCACCCGCGTGGGGGCGGGTGCGGATCGCCGAGCGGGACGCGCTGCAGCGCGCGATGAGCCGGTACGCCGCGATCGGCCGCGACGCGGAGGGACTCGCGGTGGCCGGGTCGGTGCTCGACCTGTCCGCATCCGACCGTCCACTGCGGACACACGCGGACGTCGAGGACGCCGCGCTCACCATGGTGGCCCAGGCACTGCTGGCCGCCGCGGCCACGCGCATCGAATCGCGCGGGTGCCACGTGCGCACCGATCACCCCGAGCGCGACGACGTGCACTGGCAGCGCGGGCAGCTCATCCGGCTCAGCCCGTCGGGCCAGCCGGTGCACGCCGATCCCGCCATCGTCGAAGGAGTGGCATGACCCTGGATCCGGAGGACGTCCGCCGCGTCGTGGACACCGCGCTGGGAGAGGACCTGCGGTACGGCCCGGACGCCACGACGACCGCGACGGTGCCCGCCGCGGCGACCGCCGTCGCGGAGCTCACCCCGCGCGCCGACGGCACGCTCGCCGGCGTGCCGGTGGCCCTCGCGGTGTTCGACGCCGTGCTCGGCGGCGGGTACGAAGTGCTCAGGCAGGCCGAGGACGGCTCGCCTCTGGTGGCGAGCGCGCCGGCACTCGTGGTGCGCGGTCCGGTGCGCGGGCTGCTCACGGCGGAACGGACCGCGCTGAACCTGCTGTGCCACCTGTCCGGAGTCGCGACGGCGACGGCGGCGTGGGTGGAGGCCGTGCGCGGCACCGGGTGCGCCATCCGGGATTCCCGCAAGACGCTGCCGGGCCTGCGGTTGCTGGAGAAGTACGCGGTGCGCTGCGGTGGCGGGGTGAACCACCGCATGGGGCTCGGCGACGCGGTGCTGATCAAGGACAACCACGTGGTCGCGGCGGGGTCGGTCACCGCCGCACTGGCCGCGGCCCGCGAGCACGCGCCGGAACTGGCGTGCGAGGTCGAGGTGGACACGCTGGACCAGCTCGACGAGGCGCTGGCCGCGGGCGCCGACGAGGTGCTACTGGACAACTTCCCGCCCGAGCAGTGCGCCGAGGCCGTGCGCCGCAGGCAGGAGCGCTCGCCCAACACCCGGCTGGAGGCGTCGGGCGGGTTGCGGCTGGCCAACGCCCGCACGTACGCCGAGACCGGCGTGGACTACCTGGCGGTGGGCGCGCTCACCCACTCTGCCCCGGCGCTCGACATCGGGATGGACCTGCGCTGAGCACCGGGGGCCCCGCGGCTGCCGCGGGGCCCCCGGGCGGCGTCCCGCTCAGAACGGCAGGTGCGTGTTCTCCGCCTTGACGAGGTCCGCAAGCTCCGGCCACTCGCGCACCTCGCGGCCCGCCGCGCGCAGTGTCTCCGCCCCGACGCAGTCCACGAACACGCCGGGCTCGCGCCAGGCGAACACCACCCGGCCGATCCCGGCGTCCAGGATGTGCTGCGTACACGACACCGGCCGCGACGCGCGGCTGCTGCACGGTTCCAGCGAGCTGTAGATCGTCGCGCCGGTGAGGTCCGCGCCGGCGAGCTTGGCGAGCGCCACCTCTTCGGCGTGGTCGTGCGGGTCGGTCTCGCCCGAGTAGCCCGTGGCGAGCACCTCGTCGCCGGCCGATACCACGATCGCGCCCACCCGGAACGTCGCCGACGGCGGGCACCGGTGGGCCAGCTCGATCGCCTCCCGCAGTCGCCGGTGGTCGCGCGCCGCCTGCCCCAGGTGGTAGCGCAGGAGCACGACGTCGCCGATCTGCCGTGTCTGTGTCAGCTGCAACCGCCCGGGCGGGAAGCGGCCGGGCCCGACGAACCGCGGCGCGTCCGCGTCACCGACGAACAACGGCGCGACCACCAGCTGCAGCTCGTCGACCACGTCCGAGGTCAGGAACAACGTGTGGACGGCCCCGCCGCCCTCCACCATCAACCGCTCGACACCGCGGTCGGCCAGGTCGGCCAGCACCCGGTGCAGGTTCAGTGGATCCCCGCCGTCGACGACCGTGGCCACCGAGCCGAGCCGCTGCCGCGCCGCGGCCAGTGCCGGGGTCGCGGAATAGACCAGCTTCGCGACGTCGCCGGTGGTGAAGAAGTTCGCCGACGGGTCGAGGTCGCCGCTGCCGGTCAGCGTCACCTTCGCCGGGGTGCCGCGCCCCGAGCGGACCAGCAGCCGCGGGTTGTCGGTCCGGATCGTGCCCGCCCCGACCAGGATCGCGTCGACGCCCGCCCGCACGTCGTCGACCCGCGCGAAGTCCTCGTCGTTGGACAGCAGCAGCCGCGCGTCAGCGGTGTCGTCGAGGTAGCCGTCCAACGAGACCGCTGCCGAGGCGAGGACGTAGGGGCGTGCGCTCACGTCCGCCGAGTCTGCCATCCCGGATCGCGGACCGCGTTGACACCGGCTGCTGCGGGGCAGTTTCGTGCACGGTGGAAACGAAACACCGGTCGCTGGGGGTCCGCCGTGTCCAACGCCGCCGCGGTGCTCGCCGCGATCAGGCGCGAGGGTCCGCTGTCCCGCGCCGCGATCGCCGAGCTGACGTCGTTGAGCATGCCGACCGTCAGCCGCCAGGTCGCCGCGCTCGCCGAGGCGCGGCTGGTGCGCGACGTGCCGGACCTCGCCCGGTCGGGCGCCGTCGGCCGTCCCCGCGTGCCGGTCGACGTCGATGGTGAGCTCGTGGCCGCGTGCGGGGTGCACGTCGGGGTTCGCACCACCACGTTCGGGCTGGTCGACCTGCGCGGCGGGCTGATCGGCAGCGAACGGGTCGCCACCCCGCGCGGCAGTGCCGAGGACGGTCTGGCGTTCCTCGCCGCGAAGGTGCGCGCGTTCCTGCGCCGCTGGCGCGATCGCCGGATCGTTGGGCTCGGTCTCGCCACCGGCGGGCAGGTGGACGTCGCTTCGGGGCTGGTCACCCATGAGCGGCTCGGGTGGCACCACGTCCCCGCCGCGGCCGTGCTGTCCAGGGCGACCGGGCTCGCCGTCCACGTCGACGGGCACGTGCCCGCGATGGCGCATGCCGAGTTGCTCTTCGGCGAGGGCAAGCAGTACCGCAGCCTGCTCTACTTCTACGCCCGGCAGGTCGTGGGCGCGGCGATCGTGGTGGACGGCGTGCTGCACCGCGGCCCCGGCCAGGCCGGTTCGGTGGCGCACCTGCCCGTCGGCGGTGCCGTGCGGTGCCCGTGCGGCCGCACCGGCTGCCTGGAAGCCACCGTCAACGCCCAGACCGACGCGGGCGCCCTCGCCGACCGGGCGGCCACGATGGGGCGGGCGGTCGCGATCCTGCGCGACCTCGTCAACCCCGACCAGGTGGTGCTCGGCGGCCAGAACATCACCGACGCGCCCGAACACCTGGCGACCCTCCTGCACGCGTTCGCGGCGACGACCGCACTGCCGGGAACCGACCTGGTGACGGTGACCAGGTTCGGCCCCGACGTGCAGGCCGTCGCCGCGTGCACCGGGGTGCTGGCGAACCTCTACGCCGACCCGACCCCGCTGATGTCCTAGACGCCCGCGGTGCTGCGGATCCAGTCGCGCTGGGCCGCCACGCTCGCGTAGTTCTGCGTGCCGTTCGGGTCCGAGCCGGTGTTCTCCCCGGTCGAGCACACGCCGACCTGCTTGCCGTCGGCCAGCTGCGGCCCGCCCGAGTCGCCGTGCCAGGACGCGCCGTCGATGCCGCGGCTGGCGATGGCCGCACCGTTGTAGGCGTCCGAGCTGGTGCCGGTCACCTCGACCCGCGCCGTCTTCAGCGTCTCCGAGGGCGGGCTGTCGTTCTCGGTGCGGCCCCAGCCGTAGATCTCGTTGGTGTCACCCGGTTCGGGTGCCGAATCGGCCAGCTCCATGTACGTCGTGTCCACCGATGTGGCCAGGTGCAGCAGCGCCATGTCCCCGTCCGGGGAAGCGACTTGCCGGTCCACGTCCGCCTCGGTGCCTTCGCCGAGCGCGACATCGCCGACCTTCACGTGCATTCCGGGTTCGTTCAGACAATGCTGAGCGGTCAGCACCCACTGCGGCGCGATAATGGTTCCGGAACATTCGAAACCGTCGAAATCGGTCGCGTCGTCCCAGTAGATCTGCGCTCCCCACGGCGCGGAAGAGACCGTGCTACCCCCGATGATCAGGGGAGTTGCGGCTTGGGCCGTCGCCGACCCGGATGTGGCGAGTGCGGCGGCCGCCGCGATAGTCGCGATGGTTTTACGCATGACGAAATCCCTCCCGCGCAATTTTTCGGGTCCCCGGTGACGGGTTGAACCTAAATCGCGGACAGGAGGCGGCGACACCTACGGAAGTTGGTGATTCCCTAACCCGGCAACGCGAGCGGCAACGTGCGACGCACCGCGGAGGCGTGCCGCCCGTACAGCGGCACCACCGGCACGTCCAGGTCGCGTGAGCGGGGCGGGTTGCGCGTGCCGGTGTAGCGCGCCAGCCGCAGCGTCAGGTCCTCTGCCAGCCGCCCGAACCGGGTGCGTCGCAGCGTGCAGGAAGCCACGGTGAGCGCAGCGCCCTCGCCTGCCGTGGTCAGCAGCACCGGCACGTCCGCCCGGGTCAGCGGGGCGAACCCGGCCTGCGTCGCGCCACCCGCCGCCCACGACCGCCACCGGTCGGTCACCGGGGTGTCTCCCGGGAGGCCGGTGCCAAGGGTGGCGCGCAGCTCGGTGGCCAGCTCGCCCGCCTCCAGCAGCGTGCTGCCGTACCCGATCTCGGCGAGTGCGCCCATCAGCGACAGCGCGGCGCGCGTGGTGGCGCGCAACGCGCCCATCTCGCCACCGCCGCGGGCCAGTGCGGCCAGCGGCGCCAGTTCCTCCCGGAACCGCACCGCGACCAGGTAGGTGCGCTCCCCGGCGCTGGTGCGCACCAGCAGTTGCGCGCCGGCGAGCGGAATCTCCGGGGCGTCGCACGCGGCTCGTACGACGTCCAGCACCCGGGTGATGTCCGGTTCGACGTCGCCGTGCAGGCGGATCACCGCGGTCCAGCCGTCACCGACCCCGGCGACGCCGAAGCGGTTGCCCGCGCGGTCGACGTGCTGCCGCAGCCGGAAGTCGTGCGCGAGCATCCGCAACGGATCGGTGGCCTGGTGCCGGTCGTCGTGTTGCCGCAGCCGGTAGGACACCCAGGTGAGCGCCCACCCGGCGAGGTGCCGCCCGGCGACGCGCACCGAGGTCGCCGTGATCACCGCCAGCGCCAGCACGGTGACGAGGAGCTTCGCGGGCAGGACGCCCTCGACGGCGAGCAGGATCGCGACCAGCGCCGACTCCCACGTCGCGATCTGCCCGAACGAGATGGGCAGCAGCGACGGTGCCACGGCGGTCAGCCGTGGCCGGGCCCCTCCGGGGTCGGTTCCGCCACTGGCGGAGACCCCCGCATCGGCAGCGGTCAACTCACCTCTCCTCGCTCCGCGTACAGGATAATGGCGCAACCGGTGTGCGCTGCCGGGAAAAATGCCCACAGGGAGTGAGGTCCCATGGCCGCGAACGAGGGCGAACCGATCCGGGTCGGCGTCATCGAGGACCACCCGCTGTACCGCTACGCGGTCGTCAACGTACTGTCCGCGGCCGACGGGATCGAGGTGGGGCCCGTCGCGGACTCGGTGCCCGCCTTCGCGGCCGCGCAGGCGCCACCCGGCTGCGTCGTGGTGCTGGACCTGAAACTGCGCGGGATCACCGATTCGCGCGCGGTCGCCGAGGTGGTGCGGATGGGACACAAGGTGCTCGTGGTGTCCGCGCACGCCGAACCGGAGGCGGTGCTGGGCGCGGTGTCCGCCGGCGCGCTCGGGTACCTGTCGAAGGACGCCGAGGGCGACGACATCGTCCGCGCGGTCCGCGAGATCGCCGCGGGCGGCTCGCACATCTCGCCCGCGCTCGCGTCCTACCTGCTCGACTCCGCCCGCCCGCGCACGGGCGTGCTGTCCGAGCGGGAACGCCAGGTGCTGTCCCTGGTGGCCGCGGGCGAGCGGGACGCCGACATCGCCGAGGCCATGTCGATCAGCGTGCGCACCGTGCGTTCCTACCTCGACCGCATCCGGGACAAGACGGGCCGCCGCCGTCGCTCGGAGCTGACCCGGCTGGCCATCGAGGAAGGCATGGTCTAGACCTGCCGCGCGCGCCGGACCCTCAGAGCCTGCGGTTGGCCAGCGCGCCCGTCGCGTTGCGGGCCCGCTCCGCCACCGCCGGATCGACGTCCACCACGACCGTCTCCGGCCCGGCGCCCAGCTGCGCGTGCACACGGCCCAAGCCGTCGGCGACCGTCGAGTAGCCGATGCCGGTGGGCGCCTTGGGGTTGACCTCGATCGACGACGCGGCCGGATCGGCCTGTCCGCAGCCCAGCACCCAGCAGCCCGAGTCGAGCGCCCGTGCGCGAACCAGCACCTCCCATTGGTCACGCTTGCCTTCGCCCGCGCCCCACGACGTGGGCAGCACCACAGCCGAGGCGCCGCGGTCGGCCAGTGCGCGGAACAGTTCCGGGAACCGCACGTCGTAGCAGGTGGCGAAACCCAGCGTCACACCGTCGACGTCGACCGTCACCGGTTCCGCGCCCGGCGCGACCGTGTCCGACTCGCGGAACCCGAAGGCGTCGTAGAGGTGGATCTTGTCGTAGCCGGTGTGGTGGCCGAGGCCGGTGATGAGCAGCGTGTTGCGCACGCGGCCGTCGTCGTTCGGGGTGAACATGCCCGCCACCACCAGCACGTCGTGCTCGTCGGCGATCGCGGCCACCGACTTCGCCCACGGGCCGTCGAGCGGCTCGGCGACCGGGCGCAGCGGCACGCCGAACCGTGCCATCGCGGCCTCGGGGAACACGACGACGCGAGCGCCGTCGGCCGCCGCGCGGGCCACACCGTCGCGTATCGGGCCGAGGTTCTCCGCGGGCTCGGCACTCGATGTGAGCTGGCACAAGCCGATCCGGAGCACGGCCTACCTCCCTGGTCGTCGTCAACGTTCCAACTCGTACCCTAGACCCATGTTGAACCGCATCGACCTGCGCGGACGCGTGCCCTCCGCCACGGAACTGCGAGCCACGCTCCCGCGTGCCGAGATCGACGTGGACGCCGCGCTGCATCAGGTCCGCCCCGTGGTCGACGCGGTCCGTGCACGCGGGGTCGACGCGGTCCTGGAGTACACCGAGCGGTTCGACCACGTGCGCCCGTCGAGCGTGCGCGTGCCGCGCGCCGAGCTCGACTCCGCGCTGGACGCGCTCGACCCGGCGGTGCGCGCCGCGCTGGAGGAATCGATCGCGCGCGCCCGCGCGGTGCACGCAGATCAGCGGCGCACCGACGTCACCACCACGGTCGTCGACGGTGGCACGGTCACCGAGCGCTGGGTACCGGTCGAGCGGGTCGGGCTCTACGCGCCCGGCGGGCTCGCCGTCTACCCGTCGAGCGTGGTCATGAACGTCGTTCCCGCACAGGTGGCCGGCGTCGGATCGCTCGTGCTCTGCTCGCCGCCGCAGGCCGAGTTCGGCGGACGCCCGCACCCCACCACGCTGGCGGCCGCGGCGCTGCTGGACGTCGACGAGGTGTGGGCGGCGGGCGGGGCACAAGCCGTCGCGCTCATGGCTTACGGCGGCACCGACACCGACGGCGCCGAGCTTGTCCCGGTCGACCTGGTCACCGGGCCGGGCAACATCTACCTCACCGCGGCCAAGCGCCTGCTGCGCGGCCTGATCGGCATCGACTCCGAGGCGGGGCCCACCGAGATCGCGATTCTGGCCGACGACACCGCCGACCCGGT
>Ga0164243_10000538_pt1 | contig 69488 bp, 60 predicted proteins | sample OricompcompostOP_FD_108781 | JGI IMG/M metagenome (GOLD analysis project Ga0164243, IMG submission 108781) | Organic Plus compost microbial communities from Emeryville, California, USA - Original compost - Organic plus compost (OP) | ecosystem: Engineered > Solid waste > Mixed feedstock >... | reverse complement strand
CCCTGCTGCCCCTGCGGCTCCAGCGGCTCCAGGCCCGGGTAGGCCCCTGAGCGCAGGATGTCGGGGCGCAGTACGCGCACACCGTGCCGGCGGGCATCGGCGGTGAGGGTGTTCGGGGAGTAGAAGCCCATCGGCTGTGCGCGCAGCAGCGCGGCGAGGAAGGCCGCGGGATAGTGCAGCCGCAGCCAGGCGCTCGCGTACACCAGCAGGGCGAAGCTCAGCGAGTGGCTCTCCGCGAAGCCGAAGCTCGCGAAGCCCTGCAGATGCGCGTAGAAGGCCTGGGCCTGCTCCTCGCTCAGGCCGTTCCGGCGCATCCCCTCGTGGAGCTTGTCCTTGAGGCTCTCGATCCGCTCCTGGCCGCGTTTGGAGCCCATCGCCCGCCGGATGCGGTCCGCCTCCTCGGCCGTGCAGTCGCCGACGGCCATCGCCATCTGCATGAGCTGCTCCTGGAAGATCGGCACCCCGAGGGTGCGCTCCAGGACGGGCTCGAGCAGCGGATGGGGGTACTCGATCGGGTACGGCTCGGCGCCCGGACCCCGGCCGTGCTCGGCCTCCCAGGCGCGCTTGGCGGCACGGCGGCGGACGTAGGGGTGCACCGCCCCGCCCTGGATGGGGCCCGGCCGGACCACCGCGATCTCGACGGCGAGATCGTAGAAGCAGCGCGGCAGCAGCCGGGGCAGCATGCCCATCTGGGCGCGGCTCTCCACCTGGAACAGGCCGATGGTGTCGGCCCGGCAGAGCACGTCGTAGACGGCCGGCTCCTCCCTGGGGATCGTCTCCAGCTCCCAGCGCTCCCCGCAGTGCTCCTCGACGAGGTCGAGGACGTACTGGACCGCCTCGAGCATCCCGAGCCCGAGCAGGTCGAACTTGACCAGGCCCATCCACTCGCAGTCGTCCTTGTCCCACTGCAGGACGGTCCGCCCCTCCATGCGGGCGTGCTCGATCGGGCAGATCTCGCTCACGGGCCGGTCGGTGAGCACCATGCCGCCGGAGTGGATGCCCAGATGCCGGGGAGCGCGCATGAGCTGAGCTGCGAGCCCTGTCACAGCCTCGGGGATGGGAACCTCCTCCTCGGCCCGCGCAGAGCTCTCGCCGGCGCGCCCGCCGGACTCCTGCTCGCGCTGCCCGCCCTCCTCCGGGGCCGGAAGCGGCCCCCATCGCTCGACGGTCCTGCTCCAGGCGTCCTGCTGACCTGGTCCGTAGCCGAGCGCTTTCGCGATGTCGCGCAGGGCGCTGGCGGGACGGTAGCTGATGACGTTGGCGACCTGCGCCGCGTGGAGCCGGTCGTACTTCTCATAGACGTACTGGATCACCTCCTCCCGGCGCCTCGAGTCGAAGTCGACGTCGATGTCGGGCTCCTCGTTGCGCGACTCGGAGAGGAATCGCTCGAAGGGCAGCCGGTAGAAGATGGGGTCGATCGCCGTGATCCCCAGCAGGTAGTACACGACGGATGCCGCGGCCGAGCCGCGGCCCTGGCAGAGGATGTGCCTGCTGCGGGCGAACTGGACGATCTCGCGGACGATGAGGAAGTAGCCGGGGAAGTCCTTCTGCTCGATGACGCGCAGCTCCTTCTCGATCCTGGCCCGCGCCGTCTCAGCGCTGTCCCGGCTGCCGATGCCCTCCAGGGGCGCGTCCAGATCGATGCCGGCATACTTCTCGGCAGCCCCCCGCCACACGAGCTCGCGCAGATGGCTCATCGGCGTGTGCCCGGGCGGCACCTCGAGCTGAGGAAGGCCCGGCCGCACCTGCCGGAGCGGGAAGGCAAGCTCCCGGGCGAGCTCGACGCTGCGGGCGACGGCGCCGGGGTAGCGGCGGTAGCGCTCCTGCATCTCGGCGCCCGAGCGGAGATAGGCCTCGCCGGAGGCGGGCAGCCAGCCGTCCAGCTCATCCAGGCTTCGCCGGGCCCTGATCGCCGCGACCGCCTGGGCGAGGCGACTGTGCTCGGGTGCGGGGTAGTGCACGTTCCCCGTGGCCACCAGCGGCAGTCCTCGCTCGGCGGCGATGCCGGCGAGGAGGTCGTTGACGGCGTCGTCGCCCGGGTCGCCGTGGCCGTTGAGCTCGACGACGACGCTCTCCCGCCCGAACAGCTCCTCCAGGCGCCGCAGAGCGGCTGCGGCGGCCCGCGGGCCTCCTCCCTCAGCGGCCAGGGCCTGGCGCACGAGACCCTTGCGGCAGCCGCTGAGCACGATGACGCGCCCCCGCAGACGCTCGGCCAGCTCGGCGAGCTCGTAGCGCGGCGCTCCCTTCTGCGCCCCTTCGGCGAGCTGACCGTGGCTGATCGCACCGGCCAGACTGCGATAGCCCTCCGGCCCGCGTGCGAGGAGCAGAAGGTGGGAGCCTGCCGGATCGGGCACCCCGTTCTGCGGCTCCCGGGCGCCCAGGGTGAGCTCCGCCCCGTAGACGGTGCCGAGGCCGGGATGAGCCTCCGCAGCCTCGGCGAAACGAGGAGCGCCGTAGAAGCCATCGTGATCGGTCAGGGCGATCGCGCTCAGCCCGAGCCGCGCCGCCTCCGCGACGAGCAGCTCGGGACCCCCGACCCCGTCCAGGAAGCTGTAGTGGGAGTGCACATGCAGCTCCGCATAGGGCACCACCGGATCGGAGGCGGGCGCGACGGCCTTCGCCGGTGGGACGTACGGCGGGCGCTTGTGGCTCAGGGCGACGCCGTCGACATCCGGCCGGCGCTCCTCGGGTCGCAGCTGGACGCTGAGCATCCGCTCGAGCACGGCCCAGGGCACAGGCGGGTTGCTCCAGCCCATTACTGGTACCTCCCCTCGGCGCTCCAGGAGCCGGAGGCATCCAGCCGCAGCAGCCAGCCGCAGCCTGCCTCGTCCACCAGCTGCAGCCGGTGCACGGCCTCGCCCTGCGCCCACCACCGCTGCTCCAGTCGCCAGGGCCCGGCCCAGGCGCGCACCCGCATCGGCCGTGCCGCGACCTCGGGGCTGAAGGAGTGCGGCTGCGCGGACAGCCGTCCCCGGGGAGAGACCCTGAGAGGTGCCCCGCTCTCGTCCCGCACCTGCACGGGAGCCGGCGGGTCGAACACGACGGCGGGGGCGGGCCCGGGGAGGCGTCCGGGCCAGGGCTGCGCGGGGTCTCGCAGCCCCTCCGGCTCCGGCTCGCCCCAGGGCACGAGCAGCTGGCGCTCCGCCGGGCCGCGGCCTCCCGTGAGAGCGAAGGTTCCGACGGCCTCGTGGCCGAGCAGGCTCTGCACCCGGGTGAGGGCGCGATGCACCTGATCCTCGCCGCGACCGCCCCAGAGCCCCCGGTCGTGGCTGGTGCCGGCATCGGCGCTCGTCACCCGGACGCGCAGCCTGACGAGAGGCGCGGTCAGCTCCGCGCCGGGGGCGGCGCCCTGCAGCTGCCAGCGCACACGATCGAGGATGTCGTTCGCCCTGAACCAGTCCGGGTGACGCCAGGCGCGGGTGCGCACCCCTCCCTCCTCGTCAGCGGCCGTCAGCTCCACGACGGTGGCGACGAGCCCTTCCTCGGCCAGGGCGGACACGAGCTGCTCCACGCGGGCGCGGATGCTGAACGCGATCTCGTCGACGCGTTCGAGCCCCGGCTCCCAGGCCGCCTCGATCGCATGCTCCCGGGCGGGCGGAGTGGGCCGGATGCCCCGGGGGTCCGCCCCTGCGGCCTGAAGACGGGCGAGCTCTCCGTCCGGGCCGAAGCGATCGCGCACCGCATCCGCCCGAAGCGCGGCGAAGTCGCCCAGGGTGCGAACGCCGAGCTGGATGAGCAGGAGGGCGAGCTCCGGCCGCTGCAGGGCCCCGACGGGCAACGGTGCGAGGAAGGCGGCCGAGCCGCCTGGAGGGACGATCACGGGCGCCTCCGGGGAGGCGTGCAGAGCAGCCTGCTGCGCGGCGAACAGCCCGTCGGCGATGCCGATCCGGGGGAGGCATCCGGTGCCCGCCGCCAGCGCCGCCTCGCGCAGGAGGTCCGCCAGGCGCGGCTCTCCCCCGTGGTATCGGGCGGGGCCGTTCGCACGCAGGCAGCACAGCCCGGGACGCAGCAGCTGCAGCCCGGAGGCGATCTCCTCGAGGGCGCGGACCACCGGCTCGAAGGCGCGGCGGTCTCGCTCCGGGTCCTCCTCGTGCAGCTGCAGCTGCGGGTCACGGCCCTGCGCTTCGCGCAGACGCATCCCCCCGGTGACGCCCCGGCTGCGGGCGAGCTCGTTCGTGGAGCGCACGCGCCCCTGGGAGACGACCGCGAGGGAGACGCCTTCCCCGGCCCTGGCCTCCTCCGGAAGGGCCCAGATCGGCCAGTCCGGGAACCAGAGCACGACGGCTCGCTCGGCGGGGGCGTGCCCGGCGATGTCTCCGCCCATGCTCATGAGGCCACCGCCCCGATCGCGGTCACGGGGGCGAGCGCGGTCCCCTCCGGCAGGAGCAGCTCCGCGAAGCGCTCGCGACCTGCCTCCCGGCGCAGCTCGGCGGCGACGGCCACGCGGTGCTCCCCGAGATGGCCGTGACCCGCTCCGATGCCGAGCCATTCGCTGCGGGCCAGGCGCAGCCGCGCCTCAGGGCGGGGCCAGCCGCCCTGCACGACGAGCGCGCAGCCCTGCTGCCGCAGCCGCGCCTCCACCCGTCCCGCCTCCGCGGGGGCGATGCCCGCCGGGGCTGCCGCGAGGATGACCGAGACGGCCTCCGCGAGCGTTCCCACGACGTTCGCCCAGGACCGGCCGGGAGCCGGGACGACCGCCAGCCTGTCCAGCCGGGCGCCGAGCTGGGCCAGCGCCTCCGCTCCGAGGGCGGGCAGGCCCACCACGGCCCCCCATCGGCCGCTGCGGCTCGCCTCCGCCAGCAGCGCGGCGCCCAGCAGGACGGAGCCCTCCACGGCGTAGACGCCGCCGCCGCGCAGCCCTCCCTCGGGGAGAAGGCCGGCCAGGCCGGGCAGGACGGGCAGGACGGGCAGGACGGGACCGGCTGCGTGCTCCTCAGCGCGCCGGGAGACGGGCCTCCCGCTCGCGGCGGACACGACCGAGCCCGCGGCCACGAGATCTTCGAGCCGCGTCCTCCGTTCTTCCGGCAGGCCCCGCATGCCCACCATATTCGAACATATATTCGAATAGTTCAAGGCATGTCGCGGCCCGCGCTGCGCGAGCCGGAGGCCGAGGCTAGTGCCCCACGGGAGCCATGCCTTCGGCCTTCGCCGCCTCCATCGCCGCGAGCGTCGCCTTGTGCCCCGGCATGAAGAAGCTCAGCACGAAGGCGGCGAGCGCGAGCGCGGCGGCGAGCGAGAAGGCCCACTGCAGGCCGGCGAGCTCACCCGGCAGGGCGCCCGCTCCCGAGGAGGACGCCGCGGCGCTGACCGTCGAGAACACGGCGACGAGCAGAGCCGTCCCCGCGGCTCCCGCCACCTGCTGCAGCGTCGACAGCGTCGCGCTGCCGTGCGAGTACAGGTGCGGCGGCAGCAGCCCGAGCGCAGCCGTGAAGACGGGCGTGAACAGGAAGGCCAGGCCGCCGGACAGGCAGGTGTACACGACGACGATGAGCCACACGGGCGTCGAGGCGTTGAAGGTCGACACCCCGAACAGCGCGAGCACGACCACAGCGCTGCCGCACACCATGAGGGTCCGGGCGCCGTAGCGGTCGAAGAGGATGCCCACGATGGGACCGAGCAGACCCATGAGCAGCCCGCCGGGCAGGAGGATGAGGCCGACCGTGACGGTGTCCAGCGCGCGCACCTGCTGCATGTACAGCGGGAGGAGGATGCCGGTGCCCAGCAGGGCGGCGAAGGCGATCATCATCACGCCGATGCCGATGGTGAAGGTCTTGCTGCCGAAGACCCGCAGGTCGAGCAGCGGCCCCTTGCCCTTGATGAGGGCGAACTGGCGCCACACGAACAGCGCGAGGCTCACGGCGCCCACGGCCAGGGCGATCCATACCACCACGCCGTCCGCCGCGGCCTGGTCGGCTGCCTCCGCGCCGCCGGCCTGCGAGGACGCGCCCAGGGAGCTCAGCGCGTAGACGAGGCCGCCGAAGCCGAGGGCGGACAACGGGATCGACAGGAGGTCGATGGGCCGGCGGTTCTGCTCGCCGACGTTCTTCAGGATGAAGATGCCCACGAGCAGCAGCGCCACGGCGAAGGGCAGGACGATGAAGAAGATGCTCCGCCAGGACATGTACTGCAGGACCACCCCGGCGACCGTCGGGCCGAGCGCGGGGGCGACGGCCATGACGATGCCCACGAAGCCCATCACGCGCCCGCGGACCTCCATCGGGACGAGCACGAGGATCGTGGTCATCAGCAGAGGCATCATCATCGCGGTGCCGGAGGCCTGCACGACGCGGGCGAACAGCAGCAGCCCGAAGCCGGGTGCGATCCCGGCCAGGAGCGTTCCCGCGGTGAACAGGCTCATCGCCGTGATGAAGATCGTGCGCGTCTTCCAGCGCTCGATGAGGAAGCCGGTGACGGGGATGACGACCGCCATCGTCAGCGCGAAGGCGGTGGTCAGCCACTGGGCGCTGCGCGCCGTGATGTTCAGCTCCTCGATGAGGTCGGGCAGGGCGATGGAGATGACCGTCTCGTTGAGGATCACCACGAAGGCGGAGCAGACCAGGATGACGATCAGTCCCATGTGCGGGACCTTCGGCCTCTCGGCAGGAGCGGCAGGAGCGGGAGCGGGGACGGCGGGCGCGGGGGGCTCCGCCGCCACCGGGACGGCGGAGGACTCGGCCTCGGAGGGGGTGGTCGACACGGTTGCCAACTTTATCGGTGGGCGGCGACATCGGTGTTTCCGAGCCCGGAATATGTCGGGCAGGCGCCCTCAGCGCCCGCGGGCACCGGGGCCGGGCCGGGGCCGCAGGAGCATGGCAGGCTGGGAGCGATCGTCGAGGGGGAGGCATCCGTGACATCAGCCATGCAGACCATGCAGACCGTGCAGACCGTGCGGGGCGCCGTCGAGGCCGCGAGCCTGGGACGCGTGCTCATGCACGAGCACCTTTTCATCGTCACCCACGACTACTGGCTCAACCACCCCGACCGCCAGGGCTTCGACGAGGAGCGCGACGTCGCCGAGGCGATCCGCGCCCTGAACGAGCTGAAGGCCGCCGGCATCGACACCATCGTCGACCTCACCGTGATGGGTCAGGGGCGCTTCCTCCCGCGGGTGCAGCGGGTGGCCGCGCAGACCGAGCTGAACATCGTCGCGGCGACCGGGCTGTACGCCTACTCCTCGCTGCCGATGCCGTTCCACTATCAGGGCCCGGGGGCGATGCTCGAGGGACCGGAGCCGCTCACCGAGCTGTTCGTCGGGGACATCGTGGACGGGATCGCCGGCACCGGAGTGAAGGCGGGCGTCATCAAGTGCTCGACGGACGCCCCCGGCATGCTCCCGGAGATCGAGCGGGCGGTGCGCGCGGCCGCGCGCGCGAGCGTGCAGACGGGTGCGCCGATCAGCACCCACACGGACGCGGCCGCGCAGACCGGCACGGCCCAGCTGCGCGTGTTCCAGGAGGAGGGCGTGCAGCTCTCGCGGGTCGTCATCGGCCACTCCGGGGACACCGAGGACATCGACTATCTGGTGAGCCTGCTGGCCACCGGCGCCAGCGTCGGCATGGATCGTTTCGGCACCGACTTCCCCCTCACGACGCAGCAGCGCGTGGATGTCATTGCGGAGCTGTGCCGGCAGGGCTTCTCGCAGCAGATCGTCGTCTCGCACGACGCCGCCGTCTTCAACGACTTCACCCCGGTTCCGCTCATGCGCGCGCTGGCGCCGGAGTGGGGCTACACCTTCATCCCGCGCGTCCTCCCCGGGAAGCTGCAGCAGGCGGGGCTCTCCGAGGCGGAGATCGACGACATCCTCGTGGCGAATCCGCGCCGCGTCCTCGCCGGCGCCTGAGCGAGCGGGGCGCCGGGCACCAGACGGCCGGATCCCGCCGCGTTCGCCGCGGCCCCGAGGCATTTGCCGGGGCCCTATATGTATTACCCGGTTATATAATTGACGCATGGGAGACGAGGAAGAGGAGCTGCGCTTGCTCCTGGGCGAGCTCGCTCAGGAGAGCGCGCGGCTCGTCCGGATCGCCGCGTACACCACCGGGAGCAGCGAGCCCGCGACCAGCTGGCACACGCTGGGCGCGCTGCTCACGCACGGCCCGCAGCGCCTGGGCGAGCTCGCCGTGCTCACCCGCGTGAGCCAGCCGGGGATGACGAAGATCGTGGCCGCCCTGGTGGAGCGCGGCTGGCTGGAGCGCAGCCCGGACCCCGAGGACGCGCGCGCCTGGCGGATCGAGGCCACCCCCGCCGGCCGAGCCGCGCTCGACGGCTGGCTCCGGGAGATGTCCGCCGCGCTCCTGCCCTACTTCTCCGGGCTCGGCGACGAGGAGCTGGACGCCCTGCGCCGGACCGTCCGCCTGCTCACCGAGCGCGTCGAGGCCGCGGCGCCCGCAGCCGTCCGCATCGCGGTCGCGCGCACTGCGCCGGCCGATCTCCCCCCGCAGCAGCTCTCTGGAAAGGACCTTCCATGACGCACGACTCCGGCTCGTCCGGATCCCTTCTCAAGCAGCCGCTGGCGGTCTGGGCCATCGCCTTCGCCTGTGTGGTCTCCTTCATGGGCATCGGACTCGTCGACCCGATCCTGCCCGCGATCGCCGAGGCCACGCAGGCCACGCCCACCCAGACCGAGCTGCTGTTCACGACGTACCTGCTCATCACCGGCGCGGCGATGTTCTTCACCAGCTGGCTCTCGGGACGGCTCGGGGCGAAGCGGACGCTGCTCATCGGGCTCGGCGTCATCGTGGTCTTCGCCGCCCTCGCGGGACTGTCCGGCGACGTCTGGGAGATCATCGGCTTCCGCGCCGGCTGGGGCCTGGGCAACGCGCTGTTCATCTCCACGGCCCTCGCGAGCATCATCGGGGCCGCCAGCGGCGGCGCGGCCAGCGCGATCGTCCTGTACGAGGCGGCGCTGGGCATCGGGCTGGCGATCGGCCCGCTGGTGGGCGGCCTGCTGGGCACGGTGTCCTGGCGCGGTCCCTTCTTCGGCACGGCCGCGCTCATGGCCATCGGCTTCGTGGCGATCGCCACGATGCTCCGCGGCGGGCACGTCACCCCGGCGCGCACGAGGCTCTCGGCCCCGTTCCGGGCCCTGGCCCGGCCGGGCCTGGCCGTGATGGCCGGCACGGCGCTGTTCTACAACATGGGCTTCTTCGTGCTGCTGGCCTACGGGCCTTTCGCGATGCAGCCGCTCGGCCTGTCCGACGCGATGAGCCTGGGCTACGTCTTCTTCGGCTGGGGCGTGGCTGTGGCGGTGACCTCGGTGTGGGGCGCGCCGCTGCTCACCCGCCACCTGCGGCGCACGACCGTCCTGCTCATCGTCATCCCGCTGCTGGCCCTCACCGAGCTGCTCGCGGCTGTGCTGCACGAGAACCTCGTGGCGCTCATCGTGCTGGTCGTCGTCGGCGGCCTGTTCCTGGGCATCCTCAACACCGTGCTGACGGAGGCCTCCATGGAGGCGACGGACCTGCCACGGCCGGTGGCCTCCAGCGCCTATTCGGGCGTCCGCTTCGTCGGCGGCGCGGTGGCTCCCCCGCTCGCCTCGCTGCTGGCCTCGGCCTTCGGCAGCACCGCGGCACCGTTCGTCTTCGGCACCGCCGTCCTCGTGGTCGCGACCCTCATCGTCGCAATCGGGCGTCGCGCACTGAGCCGGGCCGACGGTGCGCAGGAGCGGACCGAGGAGGTCGCCGAGGCCATCGCCATCGGCGACGCGGACTAGCCGCGCAGAGCGCGAACGGCGCTAGGCCGCCGCGCGCTCCCGGTCGCGCCTCCGGCTGGGCGAGCGCAGCTCGTCCGCCTCCTCCAGCGACATGCCCTTCGTCTCCGGCACCCGCGCGATGACGAACACGAAGGACAGCGCCGCGAACAGCGCGTACAGGCCGTAGGTGAACAGCAGCGAGAAGCTCGCCAGCGGCGGGAAGGTCACGGTGACCACGAAGTTCGCAAGCCACTGGGCCGCGGCAGCGAGCCCCAGGGCGCGGCCGCGGATGCTGTTCGGGAAGATCTCGCCCAGCAGCACCCACACCAGCGGGCCCCAGGAGACGCCGAAGGCGACGACGAAGACGTTCGCCGCGACCAGGGCGATCGGCCCCCAGACACCCGGCAGGGTGACGCTTCCGTCCGGCGCCGTCTGCGCCTGGCTGAAGGACAGCGCCATCACCGCCAGCGTGACCGTCATGCCCGCGGAACCGGCCAGCAGCAGCGGGCGGCGGCCGACCTTGTCCACGAGGGCGATCGCCACGATCGTCACGACGATGTTCGTCACCGAGGTGATCACGCTGATCAGCAGCGAGTTCGACTCGTCGAAGCCGACCGCCTTCCAGAGCGTGGTGGAGTAGTAGAAGATCACGTTGATGCCGACGAACTGCTGGAACACCGACAGCAGGATGCCGACCCAGACGATGGGCCGCAGGCCCAGCGCCGGGCCCCGCAGCCTGCCCTTCGCACCCTCCGCGTCGCGCTCGATGGAGGCGCGCACGTCCGCCACCGAGGACTCGATGTGCTCGGCCGGGAGGATCCTCGCGAAGATGCGACGCGCCTCAGTCTCCCGGCCGCGCTTGATGAGGTAGCGCGGGGACTCGGGCAGCGTGAGTGCCAGGACGCCGTAGACGATCGAGGGGATCGCGCAGGCGATGAACATCCAGCGCCAGGCCTCCAGCCCGAACAGCGAGGGCTGGTCCGCGCCCCCGGCCGTGTTCGCCAGCACCGCGTCGGACAGCAGCGCGGCGAAGATGCCGAACACGATCGCCAGCTGCTGCAGCGAGGCCAGCCGCCCGCGCACCTGCTTGGGGGAGATCTCCGAGATGTACGCGGGGGCGACGACGGAGGCGATGCCGATGCCGATGCCGCCCAGCAGGCGCCAGGCCACGAGGAGCCAGACCATGGGGGTCGGGCCGAACACGAGGCCCGAGCCGATCGAGGAGACGAGGAAGAGGATCGCCCCGATGAGCATGACCGGAACGCGGCCGAAGCGGTCGGCGAGCCGCCCGGCGATCTCCGCGCCGATCGCGCAGCCCAGCAGGGCGCTCGCGACGGCGAAGCCGATGAGCGAGGAGTCCAGGTGGAAGTAGTTCTGGATCGGGTCGACGGCCCCGTTGACCACCGAGGAGTCGAATCCGAAGAGGAAGCCTCCGACCGCTCCGGCTACGGCGAGGCCGATGACTCTGCCGTTCACCGCCTTGGTCGGTCCCCCTGACCCAGCCACACCAGCGCTCATCCCCCGGCCCTCCCTCGGACGCTACGGTGAGGCTGAGCCTAGCGCTCAGCGGGGCGCCCGGGGCAACACTCTCGCGGCGACGCGCGGAAGGCCATACGCTTCCGCTCTGCCCCTCGGCGGAGCCGTGCCGGCGGCGCCATCGCCGGCACCATCTCAAAAAGACACATCCCGGCCCGCCCGCGTCCCCACCGCCCTACTCTGGGCGCCATGACGGTCGAGGAGGACGGCGCGCCCAGCTTCGAGAACTGGGACTGGGCCGATCGGCAGGCGGAGGAGTTCGAGGCCTCCGGGGGCACGCGGGCCGGCACGATCCGGGGAGTGCCGATCGTGGTGGTCAGCTGCATCGGCGCCCGCTCAGGCCGGCGCCGTCACGTGGCTCTCATGCGCGTCGAGCACGGCGGCGAGTACGCGCTGGTCGCCTCCAAGGGCGGCAACGCCCGCAACCCGGGCTGGTACCACAGCATCGTGAAGAACCCGGAGGTCTTCCTTCGCGACGGCGCGGTGCGCAAGGCGTACCGCGCGCGGGAGGTCGCCGGGGCGGAGCGCGAGCTGTGGTGGGAGCGGGCCGTGCGCGTCTGGCCGGACTATGCGGACTACGCGCGCAGCACGGAGCGGACCATCCCGGTGTTCGTCCTCACGCCGTCCGAAGGCTGAACGGAGCGCCGGGTCCCACCGGCCGTCCGAGCACGGGATCCGCCCCCCCCGGGTGTGCGCGTCGACCGGCCCCCGGCGCTCGCCAGCGCCCCCTCCGAGGGCTACGCTGACCTCATGCCGCTTCAGGGGGAGTACGCGCCGAACATCCATGACTGGGCCCGCGAGCAGGCGGAGGCCTTCGAGGCCTCCGGCGGGACGCAGGCGACCGAGCTGCGCGGCAAGCCCATCATCGTCGTCACCGTGCTGGGCGCGAAGTCCGGCAAGCTGCACAAGATCGCGCTCATGCGGGTGGAGCACGAGGGGCAGTACGCGCTCGTGGCGTCCAAGGGCGGCGCGCCCCAGCACCCGGGGTGGTACCACAGCGTGAAGAAGAACCCGCACGTCGAGCTGCAGGACGGCCCGGTCAAGAAGGACTACCTCGCGCACGAGGCGGCCGGCCCGGAGCGCGAGCAATGGTGGGCCCGAGCCGTCCAGGCGTGGCCGGACTACGCGGAGTACGCGAAGAAGACCGAGCGCACGATCCCGCTGTTCGTGCTCACTCCGATCGAGCAGTGAGCGGCGGCGCTGGCGCGAACGGCGCGCGCAGCGCGCGCCACAGGTGCGAGCGGTTCACGAGGAAGACCGCGATCGCGACCAGCGCGTAACCCGCGGCGACCAGCCAGCGCGCCTGCGTCGTCGGGAAGACGAAGGTGAGCGCGAACAGGGCGAACAGCGCGACAGCCCAGCGGCCGGAGAGCTTGCCGTCCAGGAGGACGGCGACGCCCAGAAGGGTCTGCGCGATGGTGAGGACGAACTCCTCGATCTGCCGCCCGTCCATCGGCAGCGACCAGCCCCCTCCGCCCACGAGGTGTGCGATCGGGAGGGAGCCGACCAGAGCCGTCCACTGGTTGACCTTGCTGGCCAGCAGCATCCCCAGTGCGAGAGCGCCACGGCCGCGGGCCGCGAACAGCAGGGCGACGATGAACTCGGGCGCCTCGCTGGCCAGAGGGGCGAGCCACTGCACGAGCAGGAAGTCGTCGACCCGAAGGACCCGGCCCGTCTGCACCAGCGACCCGGCGAAGGCCTCCGCGCACACGAGGATGACCGCGGCCGATGCCGCGAAGACCGCCACGAGCGCGATCCTGCGCGAGCGGCGGGGCAGGCGCGTGAGCGCGAGCGCCACGCCCCGATGCTCGGTCTCGGCCGGCTGCCCCAGCGAGGCGCGGTAGAGGTACCAGATGAACAGCGCGAGCAGTGCGACGCCGAGCACGAGGTTGAGCTGCCCGGTCAGCGGGACGATGAGGCTGAGCACCGAGGCGACGAGCAGCAGCCCGAGCTCCAGCTCGTAGCCGCGCTGCAGGGCGACCGCGAAGCGCCGGCGGGGGACGGGCAGGGCGACGCCCGCCGCGGCCGCACGGCCGCGCCTTCTGCGCCAGACGAGGTAGGCCGCCAGGACGGCCACCGGCCAGCCGATGCCGAGCAGCAGCCGGTTGGAGCCCGTCATGTTCGCGGCCGCATAGGCGGCCATGGCCGGGTCCTGCCCGGACACGTAGGCGAAGTACAGGTCGACGGCGTACTCGGGCAGGATGGCGATGACCGCGAGCAGGCCGATGGCCAGGGCGCTGGAGATCTCCGATTCCGCGGCCTCCCCCGCCCAGGCCAGGGCGAACGCGGCGGCGACGATGGTCGCGCCGAAGGCCAGGACGCCCACAGGGGCCGGCGGCTCGATGCCGCCCAGCCGCAGCACGAGCCCCGGCAGGGCGATGACGAGCAGCGTCCCGAAGGCGACCGCGATGCGCACGCGCGGGCGCGCCATCGCGGCGGTGCGGCGCGCGGGCGCGGAGGACGGCTCGGCCACGAGGATCCCATCGTCGGAACGTCAGGAGACCCTCGCAGGCCCCTTTCTCACTGCTCTCCGACCCTAGGGAGCGCGGCGGCCGCTCGTCCAGAAGGACACCGTTGTTCGGCGCCCCGAGCCGGCTCAGGGCGCCGTTTCCGGAGCTCTCAGGCCAGGGCGCGCTCGGCCATCTCCACGACGTTGGCGAGCAGGAGGGCGCGGGTCATCGGGCCCACGCCGCCGGGATTCGGCGAGAGCCAGCCGGCGACCTCCGCGACTGCGGGATGCACGTCGCCGACGACCCGGCTCTTGCCGGTGGCCGGGTCGATCTCGCGGCTCACGCCCACGTCCAGCACGATCGCGCCGGGCTTCACGTGCTCGGGCCGGACGATGCCGGCCAGTCCCGCTGCGGCGACGATCACGTCGGCCTCGCGCAGATGACGGCCGAGGTCCCGGGTGCCGGTGTGCGTGAGGGTCACGGTCGCGTTCAGCTCCCGGCGGGTGAGCAGCAGCCCGATCGGCCGGCCCACCGTGACGCCCCTGCCGACGACGACCACGTCCTTGCCCTGCCAGGACAGCCCGTGCCGCTCGACCAGCTCCACCACACCGCGCGGCGTGCACGGCAGCGGCGAGGAGATCGGCGATCCGACGTTGAGCACCAGCCGGCCGAGATTGGTGGGGTGCAGGCCGTCCGCGTCCTTCCCCGGGTCGATCAGCTCCAGCACGCGGTCCGTGTCCAGCTGCGCCGGCAGGGGCAGCTGGACGATGTACCCGGTGCACGCCGGATCGGCGTTGAGCTCGCGGATGACCTCCTCGAGCTCCTCCTGGCTGGTCTCGGCGGGCAGGTCACGCCGGATCGAGCCGATGCCCACCTCGGCGCAGTCCCTGTGCTTGCCTTCCACGTACCACCGGGAGCCGGGGTCGTCGCCCAGCAGCACGGTGGCCAGCCCGGGCACGACCCCGCGCGCCCGCAGCGCCGCCACCCGCTCGGTCAGCTCCGCCTTGATCGCCGCGGCGGTGGCGGTCCCGTCCAGTCGCTGTGCCGTCATCCGCGCTGGACCTCAGAGCCCGGGGTACAGCGGGAAGGCGTCGGCCAGCACCCGCACCCGCTCGCGCAGCGCCGGCAGCTGCGCCCCGGGGGTGAGCGCCTGGGCGATCACGTCGGCGACCTCGGCGAACTCGGCGTCGCCGAAGCCGCGGGTGGCCAGCGCCGGGGTGCCGATGCGCAGGCCCGAGGTCACCATCGGCGGCCGCGGGTCGAAGGGCACGGCGTTGCGGTTCACCGTGATGCCCACCTCGTGCAGTGCGTCCTCCGCCTGCTTGCCGTCCAGCTCGGAGGCGCGCAGATCGGCCAGGATGAGGTGCACGTCCGTCCCTCCGGTGAGCACGTCGATGCCCGCAGCGCGCGCCTCCGGCGAGGTGAGCCGTTCGGCCAGGAGCTTCGCGCCACGGACGGTGCGCTCCTGACGGTCGGCGAAGGCCGGCTCGGCGGCGAGCTTGAACGCGGTCGCCTTGGCGGCGATGACGTGCATGAGCGGGCCGCCCTGCTGGCCCGGGAAGACGTTCGAGTTGATCCTCTTCGCCAGCTCGGCGTCGTTGCTAAGGATGAACCCGGAGCGCGGTCCGCCGATCGTCTTGTGCACCGTCGAGGAGACGACGTCGGCGTAGGGCACGGGGTTGGGGTGCAGGCCGGTGGCCACCAGGCCGGCGAAGTGCGCCATGTCCACCCACAGCCGCGCGCCGACCTCGTCCGCGATGGACCGGAAGGCGGCGAAGTCCAGCTGCCGCGGGTACGCCGACCAGCCGGCGATGATGACCTTCGGCCGGTGCTGGAGCGCCATGTCGCGCACGACGTCCATGTCGATGAGGAAGGTCTCCGGGTCCACCCCGTAGGCCGCGACCTCGTACAGCTTGCCGGAGAAGTTCAGCTTCATGCCGTGCGTGAGGTGCCCGCCGTGGGCGAGCTCGAGCCCGAGGATGGTGTCGCCCGGCTCGGCGAGCGCGGAGAGCACTGCCGCGTTCGCGGAGGCGCCGGAGTGCGGCTGGACATTGGCGAATCCGGCGCCGAAGAGGCTCTTGGCCCGCTCGATGGCGAGCGACTCGGCGATGTCCACGTACTCGCAGCCGCCGTAGTAGCGCCGGCCGGGGTAGCCCTCGGCGTACTTGTTGGTGAGCACGGAGCCCTGAGCCTCGAGCACGGCGCGAGGCACGAAGTTCTCGCTCGCGATCATCTCGAGGTAGTCGCGCTGGCGCCCGAGCTCCAGGCGGAGGACCTCCGCGATCTCGGGGTCGACCTCGGACAGCGGGGCGTTGAAGGTGTCGGTCTGGGAGGGGGCGGGGCGTGCGGAGGCGGTCTGGGACATCTCGGGCTCCTTCGGTTGACATCGGCGGCGGGCGTCACCGCGCGAGCGGATCACCGTCCCGGCCCAGGCGCGCGGCCGAATCCGTGTCAGTCGCTCCCCGATGGTGCCCATCTCCGCCGGCCGCCCTCCGTGCGGAGAGAGGCCGGACCACGCCAGTCGCGACGGTTCGAGTGTAGCAACGGCAGGGCGCGGCGCGGCCCCCGGTAGCCTGGAGCAATGGCCGAGTTCCCCTTCGATCCCGACACCCGTGCCGCCGCTGAAGGCCGGGCCGGGCATTGGGTGATCACGATCGTCTGCGAGGACCGGCCGGGCATCGTCCACGCCGTCAGCGGCGCCGTGGTCGCTGCCGGCGGGAACATCACCGAGAGCAAGCAGTTCGCCAGCGCCGACACGGGCCGTTTCTTCATGCGCCTGCAGGTCGAGACGGCGGGCACCCGGGAGGAGCTGACCGGGGCGCTCGCGCCGGTCGCCGAGACCTTCGCGATGGAGGTCTCCGTGGACGTGGTCGGCCGACCGCTGCGCACGCTGCTGCTCGCCTCGACCGCCGGGCACTGCGTCAACGACCTGCTGTTCCGTCAGCGGGCGGGGCAGGTCCCCATCGACGTGCCGCTCGTGCTGGCGAACCACGGCACGCTGCGCGAGCTGGTGGACTTCTACGGGGTGCCCTTCGAGGCCCATCCGATCGTCGACCCGGCGAGCAAGGCCGCCTTCGAGGATCGCGTGCTGGAGGCGGTGCAGGAGCACGACATCGAGCTGGTCGTCCTCGCCCGCTACATGCAGATCCTCAGCCCGCGGCTGTGCGAGGCGCTGGCGGGGCGGGCGATCAACATCCATCACTCTTTCCTGCCGGGCTTCAAGGGGGCCAACCCCTACAAGCAGGCGCACCAGCGCGGGGTGAAGCTCATCGGCGCGACGGCGCACTTCGTCACCGTCGACCTGGACGAGGGGCCGATCATCGAGCAGAGCGTGACCCGGGTGGACCATTCGCAGTCGCCGGCGCAGCTCGTGGCCATCGGCCAGGACGAGGAGTGCCGCGCCCTGCGCAACGCCGTGACCTGGTTCGCCCAGCACCGCATCCTGCTGGACGGCGACCGGACGATCGTCTTCCAGTAGGCCGCAGCGCGCTCAGTCCTCGGCGAGGATGCCCTCGATCTGCCCGAGGGCCTCCTTCATGCCCTCCTCCATGCCCATCGCCGTGAGCTGCTCGTACTGCTCAGGCGAGGAGAAGCGCGAGAGGATCGTCATCCGCGTGCTCGTCTGCCCGGCCAGCGGCTCGATGGTCACGGTGAACAGCCCCGGGCCGATGTCGCCGGTCGGCTCCCCGTTCTCGTCGCCGAAGCCGTCCTCGATCTCCAGGGCGGTGGGCGGCTGGATGGACTGGAAGCTCCACCAGCCGTAGTGCCGCTCGCCCTCCGGGCTGGTCATGTAGTAGACCGAACGGCCCGGCACGGAGAAGTCATGCCGCGTGAAGGTCGCCGGGTATCCGGGCGGGCCCCACCAGCGTTCCAGCTGCCGCGGGTCCTCCCAGAGCCGCCACACCCGCTCGACGGGCGCCGTGAGCTCGGCGGTGACCGTGAGGGTGAGCCCCTCCGGGTCCTTCACGCTGTCGATCCTGGTCATTCCGGATCCCCTTCCTCGAGGATGCTCTGCATCCGCTCGATGCGCTGACGCCAGAGCTGCTCGTACTCGTCCAGCAGCCGGCGCGCCTTGCCGATGGTCGTCGTCTGCGCGTGCACGATCTGCTCCCGCCCACGGCGCTCCTTGCGCACCAGTGCCGCGCGCTCCAGGACGGAGACGTGCTTCTGCACGGCGGCGAAGCTCATCGCATAGCGCTCGGAGAGGGCCGAGACCGACCGCTCCCGCTCGATCACCCGTGCGACGATGTCGCGCCGGGTGGGATCGGCGAGCGCGTGGAAGATCGCGTCCACCTCGTCATCGCTGAGCTCTAAAACAACCATTTGGTTGCACGTTATCAGCCTTCCGCGCTCCCCGCAACGGGTGGGAGGGGCTCGAAGTCGAAGGCGAGCGCGTCCTCGCGGCTCGGAGGCGAGCCGGGCGCAGCAGCCGAGCCGAGCATGTTCCGCGTCAGCGCCTCACGGTCGTCCAGAAGCGCGTCCAGTGCGCGCTCCACGTCGAGATCGGCGACCGGCCGCCCCTCGGCCGAGGCGGCGAGCACCGCTCGCCGGACGAGCTCCTTCGCGAAGGAGCCGGTGGTGCCCTGCGCCCTCTCGGCCGCCTGGTCCAGGGCCTCCTCGGTGAGGGGCAGCGCCGCCGCGTAGCGCCGGAACAGGCGCCTGCGCTCCGGCAGAGCGGGCAGCGGGATCTCCACCGCCAGGTCGACGCGCCCCGGCCGCTGCACAAGGGCCCGCTCCATGACGTCGACCCGGTTCGTCGTCATGATGAAGGCGATGTCGGCGTCGCCGTCCAGGCCGTCGATCGCGTCGAGCACGCGGAACAGGAGCGGCTGCGGGAACGAGGACCGCTCCGCGGCGACGAGGTCGATGTCCTCCAGCACGACCAGCGCCGGCTGGAAGGTGCGTGCGAGCTGCGCCGCGGCGTCGATGTGCTCGATGCCCGCGCCGCCGAGCACGATGACGGTCGCGTCCACCGCCCGGCCCACCAGGTGCCGCACGGTCAGCGTCTTGCCCGTGCCCGGGGGCCCGTACAGCAGGACTCCCCGCTTGAGGTGCTGGCCGGCGGCACGGAGTGCCTCCCGCTGCTCGCCGATGCCCAGCACATGGCCGACGACGACATCGAGGACCCCTTCGGGGAGCACGACCTCCTCGGCGGCGACGGCCGGGCGCGGCAGGAAGCGGGTGGCGGGCGATCCCGGCTGACCCATCACCAGCACCGCGCCCCGCAGGATGCTGTGCTCCCGCATCTTCGCGCGCAGGCTGTCCAGGAAGTCCGAGACGAGCGCTGTGTCGCCGCCGAGCACCTCGACGGTCAGCGCATCGCTGCCGGCCGTGGGATCCGCGGCGCGCTGCAGGACCGCCAGCGGCGCTCCGCGGTGGCGCACGAGTCGCAGGCCGATCTGGACGGCCTGCGTCGTCGTGTCATGGCCGGTCTGCTGCGTGACGTAGTCGACCGGGCCCAGGCCGAAGGGAAAGTGCGGGTAGTCGACCATCTCGCTGAAGGTCGGCATGCTGCGATTCTGGCCTCCGGACACGCCCAGGAGCACATCGCCGTCGGCCGCCAGTGCGGCGAAGGCGCGATCGAGGTCGACCAGGCGGTGCGGCGCGAAGCGCTCTGCCGTCATCGCCAGCTGGCGCGGATCGGTCCCCAGATGCTCCGCGATGCGCAGGCCGAGAGGCGTGAGCGGCTCGGTGTCCTCCGGTCTGACCCGGTGCACGACGTACTCCAGGAAGCGGCGGAAGGCGAGCACCACCGACCGGTCGAAGTCCTCGTCCATCGCAGGCTCCTCCCGGTCGCCGACGTGTCCACGGTAGCGTCGCGACATTCCGGCGCTATCGCCCTGTGGAGAGGCTCCGGCAGCCGGGCCCTCGGCCCGCGGACTAAACTGAGCCGGTGACGGGGACGGATGGAACGGTGAGCGGTACAGGGGGACAAGCGCCAGGGGTGCGCGAACGCCCCGACCTCATCGACATCGCCCGGGCGATCCTGCTCGTCCTGGGCGTGCTCGCCTACGCGCTCTGGGGATTCCTCGCCTGGCCGCTTCCCTGGCCCGGCGTGCTGATCGGGCTCGGCGCCGCGGCGCTCACCGTCGTGCTCTGGGCGCTGTTCGTCTCACCGCGCTCCGTCTTCGCCGTGGACGCCTGGGGCCAGTCCCTGGTGGAGCTCATCATCATCGCCGGGGCCGTCTTCGCGCTGGCATGGATGGGCCTGTGGATCGTCGGCGTCGTATACGGGCTGCTCGCCGTAGCGGCCGGCTACGTGCACGGGCGTCGTCGCATCCCGCGCGGCTGATCCCGGCCGCGCTCCGGCGGCTTCTCGCCGCGTGACGACGGAGCCCCGCCGCGCTCATGCGGACGGGGCCCGTCGCCGTGCCAGGGGCCGGCCGGGCCGGCCTGCCGGCCCCTCGGCCCTCCAGGCCGACGCCCGGCTCGGCGCCTCAGCCCAGGCGCGCCTTCAGGTTGTCGCTGATGGCCTGCAGGAACTCCTCCGTGGTGAGGAAGCCCTGGTCCGGTCCCACCAGCAGCGCGAGGTCCTTCGTCATCTGGCCCCCCTCGACGGTCTTGATGACGACATCCTCGAGCGTGTCGGAGAACTCGATGAGCTCCTGGTTGCCGTCGAGCTTGCCGCGGTGAGCCAGCCCGCGCGTCCAGGCGAAGATCGAGGCGATCGGGTTCGTCGAGGTCGGCTTGCCCTGCTGGTGCAGGCGGTAGTGCCTCGTGACGGTGCCGTGGGCCGCCTCCGCCTCGACGATGCGCCCGTCCGGAGTGGTGAGCACCGAGGTCATCAGGCCGAGCGAGCCGAAGCCCTGGGCGACCGTGTCGGACTGCACATCGCCGTCGTAGTTCTTGCAGGCCCACACGTAGCCGCCCTCCCACTTCAGCGCGGAGGCGACCATGTCGTCGATGAGGCGGTGCTCGTAGCTGAGCCCGGCCGCGTCGAAGCGCTCCTTGAACTCGGTCTCGAACACCTCCTGGAAGATGTCCTTGAAGCGGCCGTCGTAAGCCTTGAGGATGGTGTTCTTCGTGGAGAGGTAGACCGGGAAGCTCCGCTGCAGGCCGTAGTTCAGCGAGGCGCGGGCGAAGTCGCGGATCGAGTCGTCGAGGTTGTACTGCGCCTGCGCGACCCCGGAGCCCGGGGACTGGAAGACCTCGAAGGACTGCGGCTCGGAGCCGTCCTTGGGCGTGAAGGTGATGGTCAGCGTGCCCTCGCCCTCGAAGCGGAAGTCCGTCGCCCGGTACTGGTCGCCGAAGGCGTGGCGGCCGATGACGATCGGCTTGTTCCAGCCCGGCACGAGACGCGGGATGTTCGAGATGACGATCGGCTCGCGGAAGATGACCCCGCCGAGGATGTTGCGGATGGTGCCGTTGGGCGACTTCCACATCTTCTTGAGGCCGAACTCCTGCACACGCGCCTCGTCGGGCGTGATGGTGGCGCACTTCACGCCGACGCCGTGCTTCTGGATGGCACGCGCGGCGTCGACGGTGACCTGGTCCTCGGTCGCGTCGCGGTTCTCGATGCCGAGGTCGTAGTACTCCAGCGTGACGTCGAGGTAGGGGTGGATCAGGGAGTCCTTGATGAACTGCCAGATGATCCGCGTCATCTCGTCGCCGTCGAGCTCGACGACGGTACCTTCGACCTTGATCTTGGACACACAGACTCCTCTGAGGACAACCGGGCGGTGAATGGACCAGACGGCCGATGAGGCCGAGCTCCAGCCTACTCCGTGGGCGAGATGTCTCGATGTCGAGACAGTTCACCCACAAGTCACACCGTCGCCCTTTCCGCCTCTGCACGCGGGGGTTATCGTGAGCTATGACCGAGCTCAGGCTGGAAGAACTGTCCGCGGCGACCATCGTGGCCGCGAACGCGCTGAGCCTGAGGCCCGGCCAGGAGCAGTTCATCGCGCCGCTGAGCTATTCCGTCGTGGTGGCTGTGCAGAACTCCGCGACCACCTGGCAGCGCGTCGTGCTCGACGGCGACCAGGTCGTGGGCTTCATCAGCGGCAATTTCGATCCGGCCGCCTCCGTCGCGGACTTCCGCTCCATCCTCTGGCGCATCAACGTAGACGCACGCGGGCAGCGCCGCGGCATCGGGCGCTTCGCGGTCCAGTCCCTCGGTGCGGAGGCGAAGCGGCGCGGCTTCCAGACCCTCAACGTGATCTACGAGCCCGGCGAGGACGGCCCGGAGCTCTTCTTCCGCCGTGTCGGCTTCGAGCCGCAGCACGAGACGGAGTACGGCGAGATCCTCGCGACCCTCGCGCTGTGAGCGCCACGGCGGCAAGGGCACGCGCGGCCGCGGCAGGGCCGCCGGCGAGCGCGAGCGGCCCGGAGGCCGCCTTCGCCGAGGCCGTGCGCGAGCTGGTGGCGCAGATCCCCGCGGGACGAGCGATGAGCTACGGCGCGGTTGCCGCCTGCTTGGGCAGCCGAGCCGCGCGGCGGGTGGGCCGAGTGATGCACGACAGCGGCGGGACCGGCCTGCCGTGGTGGCGGGTGGTCACCGTCAAGGGGACGCTGCCTCTCGCGCTGTGGGCTCAGGCCCTGCCCCGCTACCTCGCCGAACAGACGCCCTTGGTGCTGCTGGACGACTCCCCGATCCGGGTGGACATGAGCGCCGCCGCCTGGGACCCGCTGCGGGGGGACTGAGCCGCCGCGCCGCTCAGCGCCGCAGCGGGACGGATCCGGTGGCCCATTCCAGCGGCCGCCGCGCGAAGCTGGAGAGGGTGCGATGCCCGCCCTCCTCTCCCGAGCGCACCGAGAGCGAGGCGATCGTGCCCCCGAAGCGCTCGAACTCCGCCATCGGCAGGGGCATCACCCGCAGCCCGCGTTGGCGCAGCAGCTCCACGGTGCGCGGGGCCTTGGCGGAGACGATCACGTCCCGGTTGTCGAGCCCGACGACGCAGGCCCCCTCCGGCTCCGGCGCGGCCACGAAGCCGTCGGGCGCGAAGCTCTTGCCGACCACCTCGGGGTCCCCGAGCAGCGTGCCGTCGGGCAGCACCGAGAGCACCGTGCTCAGCCGGACTCCGGCGGGCAGGGGAATGCCTCGGGGAGTGCGGCGCCAGCGGGTGAGCACGGCGGCGACCTCGTCGAAGTCGCGCTCGTCCGACTCGGGCGGGCGGCCGATGTAGACGGTGCGGCCCGCGTCGACGATGTCTGCCGCGCCGATCGCCCCGACGATTCGCTCGATGGACAGGCCCACCCCCCGCGCGGTGGTGGTGAGCGTGCGCAGCTCGGCACCTCTGCCCTCCGGGGCGGACGGCGGGCAGAGGGCGTGCGCGCCGACGGCCGTGAGCAGCTCCCCCACGAACACCCCGCGGGGGTGCTCGGGCAAGGGCTCCGCCTCGATGATCAGCCAGCCGTGCTCGCCGAAGGTGTCCACGTAGCTGCGCCACTGACGGCGCGCGTACTCGATGTCCATCCCCTCCGGGGCGGTGTCGGCCAGGCGCCGCACGAGGAGCATCTTGGGCTGGGCTGTCATCGGCGTCCTCTCCGGGCGGACGGGCGGGATAGCGCCATTATCAGTGGAAGAAGTGACGCTCGCCCGTGAAATACATCGTCACGCCGCGAGCCTGTGCAGAGGCGACGACCTCCTCGTCGCGCACCGAGCCGCCGGGCTGGACGACTGCGCGCACGCCGCCGTCCAGGAGGATCTCCAGGCCGTCGGCGAAGGGGAAGAAGGCGTCGGAGGCCGCCACCGATCCCGCCGCGCGATCGCCCGCGCGCTGGACGGCCAGCCGGCACGAGTCCACCCGGTTCACCTGCCCCATTCCCACCCCCACCGAGGCCCCGCCGGAGGCGAGCAGGATGGCGTTCGACTTCACGGCGCGCACCGCCCGCCAGGCGAAGGCGAGGTCGGCGAGCGTCGCCTCGTCCGCGGGCTCACCGGAGACGAGCCTCCAGTCGGCGACCTCGGCGAAGCGCTGGTCGGCCTGCTGCACGAGCAGGCCCCCCGAGATCTGGCGCGTCTCCAGGGAGGTCCGCGCGAAGCCCTCCGGCAGCCGCAGCAGACGCAGGTTCTTCTTCTCGGCCAGCAGGGCGAGCGCCTCGGCCTCGAAGTCCGGCGCGACGAGGACCTCCGTGAAGATTCCTGCCACGGTCCGGGCCATCGCCGCGGTCACCGGGCGGTTCGCCGCGATGACGCCACCGAAAGCGGAGAGCGGGTCGCAGGCGTGCGCGCGCTCGTGGGCCGAGGCGATGGGGTCCTCGGCGCCGGGGGCGGCGACGGCGATCCCGCAGGGGTTCGCATGCTTGATGATCGCGACGGCGGGCTCGGCGAAGTCATAGGCCGCCCTGACGGCGGCGTCGGCGTCGACGTAGTTGTTGTACGACATCTCCTTGCCGCCCAGCTGCGTCGCCTGCGCGATCCCTGGCGCGCCGCCCTCCGCGAGATACAGGGCGGCCTGCTGGTGCGAGTTCTCGCCGTAGCGCAGCGACGCTCCGCGCTGCCAGCTCCCGCCAAGCCAGGCGGGGAACGGGGTGCCGTCCCCGTCGGGTGCGAGCACCTCGCCGATCCAGCCGGCCACTGCCATGTCGTACGCCGCCGTGTGGCGGAAGGCGTCGCGCGCCAGGGCCTCGCGCTGCGCCAGGGTCGTGCCCCCGGATGCCACGGCCTGCGCGATCTCCGGATAGCGCTCGGGGGAGACCACGATGGCGACGTTCGGATGGTTCTTCGCGGCGGCGCGCACCATCGCGGGACCGCCGATGTCGATGTTCTCCACGACCGTGGCAGGGCCCTCGCCGGCCGCGACGGTCTCGCGGAAGGGGTAGAGGTTGACGACGACGAGCTCGAAGGGCTCGATGCCCAGCTCGGCCAGCTGCTCCCCGTGCGCGTCGAGGCGCAGATCGGCGAGGATGCCCGCGTGCACGGCGGGGTGCAGGGTCTTCACACGGCCGTCCAGGGACTCGGGGAAGCCGGTGAGCTCGCTCACATCCGTCACGGGCACTCCGCTGGCGCGGACGGCCGCCGCCGTCGACCCCGTGGACACGAGCGCGACTCCCGCCTCGTGCAGGGCGCGAGCCAGCTCCGTGAGCCCGGTCTTGTCGCTCACGGACAGCAGCGCACGGCGAACGGGGACCACGTCCCGGTGGGCGTACAGAGACGAGTCGCGAGTGCTCACGCTCATGATGCGGCAACCTCCTCGGGGTCGATCCTTCCGGATGCGATGTCGGCGATGACGGACACGAGCAGCTCCCGCTCGACGGCCTTGATGCGCTCGTGCAGCACGGCCTCCGTGTCGGCGGGCAGCACGGGGACGCTGCGCTGGGCGACGATGGGACCGCTGTCCACGCCCTCGTCGATCAGGTGCACCGTCACTCCGGTCACCGTGGCCCCGGCTGCGAGCGCGTCGCGCACGGCATGGGCGCCGGGGTAGGCCGGCAGCAGGGCGGGGTGAGTGTTCAGCAGCCGCGGCGAGAACTCCGCGACGAAGGCCGGCGGGAGGATGCGCATGAAGCCTGCGCACACCACGAGGTCGGGGGCGTGCTCGCGCACCCTCTGCGCGAGGGCGGCGCCCCAGGCGGCCCGGTCGGCGAAGTCCGCGGGGGAGACGATGAACTCCGGCAGGCCGCGCTCCCGCGCGTAGGCCAGGCCGGGCGCGTCCGTGTCGGCGCCGACGGCCGCGACGCGCGCGGGGAAGCCGGGACGCTCGCTCGCCTCGAGGATCGCCCGGAGGTTCGATCCGCCGCCCGAGATGAGGACGACAAGCGACTGCACGCTACGAGCCTACGGGCAAGCCGGGTCTCCCGCAGGCCGGCGGCGGCGCAAGGCGGGGCATGCCGGCAGCCCGGGTGCCCTCGGGCCAGGGCGGAGCCGCGGAGCGGAGCTAGAGCACCGGCTCGCCTTCGCGCTCGGGCACCTGCAGCTGCTGCCGCCTCCGAGCGAGCAGCGTCGCGCTCGCAGCGCCGAGGAGGATGCCGCCGCCCAGCAGCAGCGCCCCGAAGGCCAGCACGGGCAGCGGGTCCGGACCGACCGCCGCCAGACGATCCGGGCCCGCGGAGCCGGAGGAGACGAGGGCGGCCAGGGCTGCTCCGCCCGCGGCGATCGCCGCGCCGAGCAGGACGGCGACAGCCCGGCCGGCCAGCCCGCCCTCCGCCCTGACGGGCACGCGCGAGAGGCCGGCGAGATGCCCGGCGACAAAGCCCGCGAGCACCGGCAGCGCGATACCGGCCGCGGCCAGGGGCCCGAGGTCCAGCGGGATGGCCGACAGCAGCGGGATCGCCGGTGCCGGGCCGACCGCGGTCTCCCAGGGGGAGACGATCGTGCCGGAGCCCAGGGCGAAGCCCGGGCCGAGCAGCCAGGCGCCCGTCCAGGCGACGGCGTCGGGCAGATACGCGGCCTGCCCGAGAGTGAGCACGAATGCGCCGAAGGGATCGGGGTGCAGGCTCTCGTAGCCGCCCACGACGTCCGCGTAGCGCGCCGCCAGCGCGACGGCGAGCAGGGCTGCGGCGAGGGCGAAGAAGCCGGCGAGCGCGGCCAGGCCGGCACGCGTGCCGCCGGCGAGACCCGCGCGGAGCCAGTCGGGGGCGCGACGCAGCGCCGCAGCCGGCCCTTCCAGCATCCGCTGCGCCCCGTCCGAGCGGCGCGCGGGCGGGAGGCTGAGGGCGCCGGCGACCAGCCCGAGCGCGTAGACCGCGGCCGGGGCGAGCCCGCACACAGCGAGCGGCACGTGCACCGGGGTGGCCGACAGGGACCAGCCCACCCCGGCGCCGACGACGCCGAAGGCCAGGAAGGCGGCCACGAGGCCGGTCAGGGGCGCATCGGACTGCGCGGCGCGACGGCCGGTCCCCGCTGCGAGCAGGACGGTGAGCCCGGTGAGCGCCAGCGGGGCCAGGCTGAGGCTCAGCTCCAGGGGCCCGCCGCTCAGCCCGAGGCCGGCCGCGGTCTGGCCGTCCAGCTGCAGGCCGATCGGCACGCCGTGGGCGAGCAGCCAGGCGGAGGCGACGAACGCCCACACGCCCCAGGGGTCGCCCGTGAGCTGTCCGTGGATGAACCAGGTCAGGATGCTCGGGACGAGCACGACGACGATTCCGCCCACGGCGATGCCCGCGGCCTCGAGGGCGGCCGCGATGGCGGTGAGCAGGCGATCCATGCGCTGCGAGCCTACTGGCGAGCCCTGAGCGAGCGCCGCGTCGACACCCGGGACAGGGCAGCGGGCCGGCGTCACCGTTGCTGCACCGGCGCGGGAGCCGGCGATCCATGCCGTCGTCCCGTTGAATGGTGGGGTGGCAGGAGTTGTGATGAGAAGGACGCAACGCGGGCTCGACCGCTTCATCTTCTTCACCGACGCCGTCGCGGCCGTCGCCATCACGCTGCTCGTGCTCCCGCTGGTCGACTCGGTCAACGAGATCGGCGCGAGCGGAGGCAACCTGCCGGAATGGCTCGCGGAGAACTGGTCGCGGCTGCTCGTGTTCGCCATCAGCTTCGCCATCACGGGCCTGTTCTGGATGCTGCACCACCGCTTCTCGGAGCTGCTCGTCGACTACAACCTGGGCCTCATGTGGCTCAACCTCGGCTGGATGTTCACGATCGTGTGCCTGCCGCTGGCCACCGAGCTGCTGAACCTCGACGACACCGGGCTCGCCCCGATCGCCTACATCGCCACGATGGTCGCCTGCAGCGTGCTGACGGTGCTCATGCGCTGGATGTGCGTGCGCGAGCCGCAGCTCGTGCGGGACCGCGCCGCCGTCGTGGCCGGCCTGCGCGCGAACCTGGTGACCGTGGCGCTCTTCGTCGTCGCGCTCGCGGTCACCATCGCCTTCCCCGCGGTGGGAACCTGGACCCTGTTCATCCTCCTGCTCACCCCCGTGCTGACTCGCCTCTTCGGCCTGCGCGGCGACATGGTCGGCGGCGACGGCGCAGGGGGCGGCGAGCAGAGCAAGGGCGCGCCGGAGGACTGACCCCTCCGCGGAGCGCGAGCCCCGAGACGGGGAACGCCCGCCCCGCACTGCGGGACGGGCGTCGCCCGGCGACTGCGGCCGGCGTCAGAGCGCGGCGAACACCTCGCGGAGCAGCAGCGCGGTCTCCGAGGGAGTCTTGCCCACCTTCACGCCCGCGGCCTCGAGGGCCTCCTTCTTGCCCTGCGCGGTTCCGGCGCCCGAGGACACGATGGCGCCGGCGTGGCCCATGGTCTTGCCCTCCGGGGCGGTGAACCCCGCGACGTAGCCGACGACCGGCTTGGTGACGTGCTCCTGGATGAAGGCGGCGGCGCGCTCCTCGGCGTCGCCGCCGATCTCGCCGATCATGACGATCGCCTTCGTCTCCGGGTCGTCCTGGAAGGCCCGCAGCGCATCGATGTGGGTCGTGCCGATCACCGGGTCGCCGCCGATGCCGATAGCGGTCGAGAAGCCCAGGTCACGCAGCTCGAACATCATCTGATACGTGAGCGTCCCCGACTTGGAGACCAGGCCGATGGGGCCCTTGCCGGTGATGGTCGCGGGGGTGATGCCGACGAGCGACTCGCCGGGCGTGATGATCCCGGGGCAGTTCGGCCCGATGATGCGGGTCTTGTTGCCCTTGGCCTTCGCATGCGCCCAGGCCTGCGCGGTGTCCTGCACCGGGATGCCCTCGGTGATCACGACCAGCAGCGGGATCTCGGCGTCGATGGCCTCGATCATCGCGTCCTTCGCGAAGGCCGGCGGGACGAAGATGATGGACACGTCCGCGCCCGTGGCGCCCATCGCCTCGGACACCGAGCCGAACACCGGCAGAGAGACGGCGTTGCCGTCCTTGTCCACGTGCTCCACGGTGGTGCCCGCCTTGCGCGCGTTCACGCCGCCGACGATCTGCGTGCCGGCCTTGAGCATGAGCGCGGTGTGCTTGGTGCCCTCGCCGCCGGTGATGCCCTGGACGATGACCTTCGAGTCCTTGTTCAGGAAGATCGACATTTCTCTTTCCTCAGTTCTCTCTCGACGAGGGCTTCAGGCGCTGGCGAGCTCGGCGGCCTTGTCCGCGCCGGCGTCCATCGTGGTGGCCAGGGTCACGAGCGGGTGGTTCGCGGCCGCGAGGATCGCGCGGCCCTCCTCCACCTGGTTGCCGTCAAGGCGCACGACGAGCGGCTTGTTCGCGTCGTCGCCGAGGATCTCCAGGGCCTTGACGATGCCGTTCGCGACGGCGACGCAGGAGGTGATGCCGCCGAACACGTTGACGAAGACCGACTTGACCTGCGGGTCCCCGAGGATGACGTCCAGGCCGGCCGCCATGACCTCGGCGGAGGCACCGCCGCCGATGTCCAGGAAGTTCGCCGGCTTCACTCCGCCGTGGCGCTCGCCGGCATAGGCGACCACGTCGAGCGTCGACATGACGAGGCCCGCGCCGTTGCCGATGATGCCCACCTCGCCGTCGAGCTTGACGTAGTTGAGGTCGTTCTCCTTCGCCTTCGCCTCCAGCGGGTCGGCGGCGTCCTTGTCCTCGAGCTCGGCGTGCCCGGGGTGGCGGAAGTCGGCGTTGCCGTCCAGCGTGACCTTGCCGTCGAGGGCCACGATGTCGCCCTCCTCGGTGAGCACGAGCGGGTTCACCTCGACGAGCGTGGCGTCCTCCGCCCTGAACACCTCGTAGAGCTTGACGAAGACGGGCGCGACCTTGTCGATGAGGTCCGGCGGGAACTTCGCCGCGACCGCGATCTCGCGGGCCTTGGCGTCGTCGATGCCCTCCAGCGGGTCGACCTCCACGCGTGCGAGAGCCTCGGGACGCTCGACCGCGAGCTCCTCGATCTCCATGCCGCCCTCGTAGGAGCACAGCGAGAGGTAGGAGCGGTTCGCGCGGTCCAGCAGCACGGAGAAGTAGAACTCCTGCTTGATGCGGGCACCGGCGGCCACCATCAGCCGCTTGACGACGTGGCCCTTGATGTCCAGACCGAGGATCGCCTCGGCGTGGGCCTCGGCCTCCTCGGGGGACTTGGCGACCTTCACGCCGCCGGCCTTGCCCCGACCGCCCGTCTTGACCTGCGCCTTGACGACGACCACGCCGCCGCCCAGCTTCTGCGCGGCCTCGCGCGCCTGCGCCGGGGTGTCCGCGACGATGCCGGCAAGCACCGGCACGCCGTAGCTCTCGAACAAATCACGTGCCTGGTACTCGAAAAGATCCACGCGTTTCCAATCGTTGTCCGCGCCGACCTCGGCGCGGTGCTGACGAGGTGTGGGACTGCCTCCGCCGGTTGTGTGCCGGTGCTGAACCGGTGCAAATCTGCGGCGGCGGTGCCGAATGCCCATCCTAGCCCCGCCGGCCGAGCAGCTTGTGACCTCCCGGGCTCGGATGCTCTGCACAGGGCCGCACCGCCCTCTGCCCTCCACGAAGCCGGCCTGCGCCGAGTCGTGCGGCAGCCCGGGCGGAGAGCATCGCAGGAGCGCCCGCGGGAAGGCGGGCACCTCGCCGCTCGAGGAGGACACATGCCAGCAGAAGCAGCACCGGTGGCCAGCACAGGAGGAGCCGAGCGCCGTCGGCGGCTCTGGCCGCCGTCCCGGCGCCCAGGCCCGGGCCCCGCCTCGCCGAGGGCGGGCAGGGGCGGCCATGCGCGGAAGCCGGGCCGCCTGCGCCGTCGGCCTCACCGCGCCACCCGGCTCATGCTCGCGCTGAGCCTGGCCGCCGGTATGCTCGGCGCCTGGGAGACGGCCTCGCCGGGACCGCGGGCCGCCGCCGCCGGGCTCGGGGTCGGCTACGGCCCGGGATGGACGGGCTGGATCGGCTCGTACCAGGCCTACGACGGCACCATGGTCTACTGCGCCGACATCCTCGCCGACGCGCCCGACGGCGAGCAGCGCGAGCCGGGCCCGACGAACGCGCTGAACGGCAACTCCGACCCCGAGCAGCTTCGGGCGTTGAACTACATCCTCTCCACCTACGGCGCCACCGACGAGCCGCAGCGCGCGGCGGCGGTCCAGATGGCGGTGTGGTACGTCGGGGGCCAGGTCGACCTCGACGGCACCGTGATCGTCGCGGGCGGCCACGGCGCCTACGCTCAGGGCAGCAGGCTGGGCGAGGGCAGCTTCTTCGGGGGCATCGTGGACGGGCCGGCGGTCATGCAGCTCGTGCAGGACATGTTCGCCGAAGCCGCCGACAAGGCGCGGCCGCAGCCCGGAGAGCCGCAGCCGATCGTCTTCACCGAGCATCGGGTGACAGCCGAAGGAGAGAGTGGGGCGATCACGGTGCCCCCCGGCTACGACTGGATCGAGCTGGGCTCGGCCCGCTTCGAGGGCATGCGGCAAGGCGATCGCATCCCCAGCCCCGCGGGCCGGTACGCCTGGATCGGCGTCGCTCCCGAAGGCGCCACCGAGTATGTCGTCGAGGTGCGGGCTCATCGCAGCGACGACTACTACCCCTCCACCGTGCAGATCTACCCGCCGGTCTACCTCGGACAACAGGATCTCGTCGCCGGGGTCGGCGCGGTTCACGAGGGCCGCGACGACGTGTGGCGCGATCCGGTCCCCGTGCTCCTGCAGTTCCAGCCCACCGTCACGACGGTGGCCTCGACGCGCTTCGTCCCGGTCGGCTCGACCTTCGCCGACGCGGTCACCTTCGGCGTCTCGACGGGCCGCTGGCCCGAGGGCGCAGCGGTGACCGCGACAGGATCCCTCTACGGGCCCTTCCCTGCTCAACCGCAGGAGGCCGCGGCGCCGCCGCCCGGCTCCCCCGTGGCGGGGACCGCGTCTGCGACGGTCACGGCGCCCGGCACGGTGACCGTGCAGGGGCCGGTGGCAGGGGAGGCGGGCTTCTACACCTGGCAGTGGACGATCGACAAGCAGGCCCAGGCTCCCGCCACGCGGTCGCTGCTGCTGGAGAGCTTCACCGATCGCTTCGGCCAGCTCGTCGAGACGCAGATCACGCCCTCGGGCATCGTCGCCCTGTCCGCGGTCTCGCAGCAGCAGGCGCCGCTTTCGGCCGAGCTCACCGACGTGCTCGTCGTCAGCGCCGAGGGCGGCGCCTGGCTTCGTTCCGAGGGAGAGGCCGTCCCCGTCGTCTTCCGCGGCGAGGCCTACCACGTGCCCGGCGCCGATCCGCCTCCGGTCACGGACGAGGTGCCGGAGGACGCCCGGCTAATCGGCTCCGTCACGCTCCTGGCCACCGGCCCGGGCACCTACCTCTCACCGCCGCTCACGGCCCCGGACGCGGGCACCGGCCACGTGGTGTGGCGATGGTCCATCCGGGCCGAGGACCAGCCGGAACGGCATCGCGGGCTGGTCGCGGAATGGTCCGACCGCTTCGGCCTGCCGGCGGAGACGACCGTGCTGCTGCAGCCCGAGCTGAGCACGCGGGCGCAGCCGACCGCCGCTGCAGGCACCGACATCCATGACGTCGCCATCGTCCGGGGCTCAGTGCCGGCGATCGCGCCCACTCTGCGCTTCGAGCTGTACCGGCAACCGGCCGGGCAGGCGCAGCCGCGCTGCGACGCCACCACTCTCGTCGCCAGCACCGCTCCCCTGCCGGTGGACCGCGGCCCGGGCGAGTACCGCTCGCCGCCGGTGCGCGCCGACAAGGAGGGCACGTACTGGTGGGTGGAGGTCCTCCGCTCGCACGCGGGCACCGAGATCACCCGAGGCCGCTGCGGCCAGGACAACGAGCGGACGGTCGTGCGCACGCCTCCGCCCACCCCGCCGATCCTCGCGTTCACCGGAGCGAGGCCTCTGCCGGGCATCGCCGCCCTGCTGGCCGGGCTCGCGCTGGTGCTGCTGGGCACGGCCCTGACGCTGCACGGCAGGCGCAGCGCGATGCCGCACGGGGCGTGGCGGCGCCGGGGGAGGCGCCGGTAGCGTGAAGGGGGCGGGAAACCGCCCGCCCCCTTCACCGCCGATCACCCGGAGGACCACGATGAAGCTCGGCACTCTGCGACGCGAGCCCGGCACGGTCGCGGTGCTCATCCTCCCCGGCACCGCCGTCGAGATCCCCGGCTTCACCGACGTGGGCGCTCTGCTGCAGGAGCCCGGCTGGCGCGAGATCGCCCTCGCCGCGAAGGGCAGCGCATGGAGCCTGGACGACCTCGCGCCCACCGACTGGGCGCCCGTGATCCCCGCCCCCGGCAAGATCATCTGCGTGGGCTGGAACTACGCCGGCCACATCGCCGAGCTCGGTGCGCAGCCGCCGGAGTTCCCCACCCTGTTCACGAAGTTCCCGGAGGCGCTGGTGGGCCCCTACGACCCCATCGTGCTCCCCCTCGCCGCCCCGGATCAGCTGGATTGGGAGGGCGAGCTCGCGGTGGTCCTCGGCGAGCGGGTACGGCACGTGCCCGAGAGCGAGGCGGAGGCGGCGATCGGCGGCTATGCGGTGCTCAACGATGTCAGCGCGAGAGACTTCCAGTTCCGCACCTCGCAATGGCTGCAGGGCAAGACCTTCGAGCAGACCACGCCTCTGGGCCCCTACCTCGTGACGGCCGACGAGTTCCGGCCTGGCGGCGAGCTGCGCACCGACGTCGACGGCGAGCTCATGCAGCGCTCCCGCACGGACGACCTGGTCTGGTCGCCGGCGCGCCTCATCAGCTACATCTCCGAGATCGTGACGCTCAACCCGGGGGACGTCATCGCGACGGGCACGCCGGGTGGCGTCGGGCACGCGAGGCAGCCGCCGCGCTACCTGGCGGACGGGGCGGTGCTGACGACGACCATCGACGGCATCGGCACGATGACCAATCCCGTCGTCGCGGAGGCCTAGGACCGGCCTGCTGCCGCGCCGGCGGGGCCCCGCGGAAGGAACGGGACACCGAGCTCCCCGGCGATCTCGTGCAGCCGCGCGAAGCTCGTCGCGTACTCCTCCTCCGTGGGGAAATGCTCCACGAAGCAGCAGAGGTCGTCGATGCCCAGCTGCGCCACCCGGCCAACATAGGCGGGATAGTCCATGACCCCCTGGCCCACCGGCACCTCGTCGAGCTTGAGCAGCATGTGGTGCCAGTCCCAGAGCAGATCCTTGAAGTGGACGCCCCCGACGTAGTGGCCCAGCAGATCGAAGGTCTGCTCCACCAGTTCCGTGGTGCGGTAGTAGTGGTACTGGTCGACCATGTTCATCAGATCGAGGTGCAGGCCGATCGCGGGATGCCCGACGCTGTCGAGGAACTCCCGGATCGGCTCGGGCTGGAAGAAGAACGAGGTCGTCCAGGGCTCGATGAGCAGCTGCGGGTCCCCCGGCTCCCAGCGGTCCAGCGCCCTGAGCAGGATCTCGCGGAACTCCGCGCGCGCCTCCCGCGTGTACATGTACGGATGCGGGGCGGCCAGGTGGTCCTCCTCGGCCACCGTGCCGACGAGGATGCACACACCCCGTACTCCCATGATCCGCGACTTGCGAATGCCGACACGCAGGTTCTCGATGCGCCGCTCGCGCTCCTCGGAGTCGCGGATCATGAGATTCGGGCGCGAATGCGACTCCCCCACGACGATCCCCAGTGATCGAGCGCGCTCGCCGAAGGCGGCGGCGTCCTCGTCGCTGAGGCGCTCGAAGCCCGCCGGCGCGGTGACCGCGGAAAGCCCGTAGCGATCGAAGGTCGGCAGAAGGGCGTCCAGATCCTCCGGGGTCGAGGGACGCCAGATGTTCCCGCCGAGTCTCACCGGCGAGTCACCTCCCGCTCCCCTCGTGCTCCCGTGCCCACACGGGCAGGCCTGCCGCCTCGCGGTCGTCCTCGGCGCGGTTCCACTCGGCGCCGCAGTCCGAGCACACCGCGCGCACGGCGTTCATCGTCTCGTCCACGTCGAGCACGCGGATCCGGGGGGAGAACTCCTCGGGGTACTCGTCGATCGGCGAGCCGTAGGTGAACATCTCCGGCGTGATCGAGATGAGCCGCAAGGGGCCGCCGAGCGCGCGGAAGGAATGACCGGTGCCGGGGTAGATGGCCACGAGGTCGCCCGTGCCGACGCTCACGACGTCCCCGTTCGAGAAGGTCATCTCGCCGCTGCCGTCGATGATGATGTACCACTCCTCGACGTCCCGTCCGGAGGGCACGTCCCGATGCACGTGCATCCCGATCGCCTGGCCGGGGGTGTCCGGCGGGATCGTCGCGAAGGTCACATGCGGCTTCCACAGACCCCGGTTGAAGGCGAGGTTCAGGGAGATCGGCGAGGAGGAGCCGTGGATCGCGCGCTCCGTGAAGCGCTGGTTGTCGAAGCCGTAGCGCTGCCAACCGCGCTCGTACTGGTGGTCCATGCCGCTCATGCCCGCCTCGCCTCGATCCGCGGGCCCAGGGGCGCGAAGACCCACGCCCCCGTGCCGGGTCGGAGCGCATCCGTGCGCACGAAGCCGGTGCTCGCCTGCGCGAGCCGGTCGTGCAGAGCCGGAACCTCGCCCTCGATCCCATAGAGCGTCAGGTACCGCCAGGCCGGCGGCTCCATGCCGGGGCGCTGATCGGCGTGCAGGGCGTAGCGCCGCGCCCAGACGAAGCCGTCCACGCCGAGGATCTCCTCGACGTGATGCTCGTCGTACCACCGATTGAACTCCTCGTCCGCGCCCTCCACGCTGTCCGTGAAGACGACGAAGAGGTTTCCCTCTTCTTGCATCTCTTCCATCGCGACTCCCTCTCCCCCAGCGCTGCGCCGGGACCTCTGCTGCTCGAGCTGCGCCGACGGCGCCGCTACGGAGCCCGACGCCGCCTCGCATCATTCATGCGCCGATCGCCGCCCCGGTCTCCAGGTCGAAGAAGTGCAGCCGCGGAGCGACCACCCCGACCTCGACGCGCTCGCCGCCCTCCACGCGCGCGGCCGGGTCGGCCCGGAGGATGAGCGTCACGTGCCGCTGCCCGGACTCCTCCTCCAACGCGGTGACCGCCGTCGCGTCCACGTCCGCCGCCGCCTCCACGACCTCGTCCGTGACGACAGCGCTCGCCGGCAGCTCCACGTGCACGAGGCGCTCTGCGCCGAGCATCTCGCTGCGGACGACGCTCGCGGAGATCGCCGGCCCTCCGCCGGAGCCCAGGGTGAGGTGCTCCGGACGCACCCCGACCGCGAGGTCGCGGTCACGGTAGGCGGCCAGGCCCGGACGCTGGCGTACGACGTCCTCGGGCACCCGGACGCTCTGCCCTGGCAGCTGCAGCACATGCCCGTCGTCGACGCAGGCGTAGCGCGCGCGGAAGAAGTTCATGCCGGGCGAGCCGATGAAGGCCGCGACGAACATGTTCGCGGGCCGCTCGTACACCTCCTGCGGATGCCCCTGCTGCTGCAGCACGCCCTTGCGCATGACGGCGATGCGCGAGCCCATCGTCATCGCCTCGACCTGGTCGTGCGTGACGTAGATCGTCGTGATGCCCAGCTCCTCCTGCAGCCGCGAGATCTCTGAGCGCATCTGCACGCGCAGTTTGGCGTCGAGGTTCGACAGCGGCTCGTCCATGAGGAAGGCCTGCGGCTCCCGCACGATCGCGCGCCCCATCGCCACCCGCTGCCTCTGCCCGCCGGAGAGCGTACGCGGCTTGCGCGGGAGGAACTCGGAGAGCCCGAGCAGGCGCGCGGTGCGCTCCACCTTCTCGCGCACCTCCGCCCGCGGCACCCGACGGGCGCGCAGGGGGAAGGCGATGTTCTCGAAGATCGACAGGTGCGGGTACAGCGCGTAGTTCTGGAAGACCATCGCGATGTCGCGCTTGCCGGGGTCGATCTCGTTGACGACGCGCTCGCCGATGCTGATGGTGCCCTCGCTGATGTCCTCGAGACCGGCGACCATCCGCAGCGCCGTGGTCTTGCCGCATCCGGAAGGGCCGACGAACACCATGAACTCGCCGTCGGCGATGTCCAGGTTCAGGTCGGTGACAGCCCTGTTGCCGCCCTTGTACACCTTGCCGACATTGGCCAGAGTGATCGATGCCATGGGTCCTACCCCCTGATCCCGCCCGCGAAGCCGCGGATCATTTGCCTCTGAGCGACGATGAAGAACGCGACCAGCGGCGCCAGCGCGATCACCACGGCGGCGAACACGAGGTTCCACTGGGTGACGTACTCGCCGACGAAGGAGTAGATCGCGACGGGCAGCGTCTCGTAGTCCGTGCCGCCCAGGAAGATGAGCGATGCGAAGAAGTCGTTCCAGATGAACATCCCGGTGAGGATCGCCACCGTGCCGGTGACCGGACGCAGCAGCGGGAACACCACCCGCAGGAAGGTGCGCAGCGTGCCGGCGCCGTCCATCCGCGCCGCCTCCTCGTAGTCGCGCGGCAGCTGACGGACGAAGCCGGTGTACAGGAACACCGCCAGCGGCATCATCACGCCCACCCAGAGGACGATCATCCCGGCGTAGTTGCCCACCAGGCCCAGCGCGCGCAGCCCCACGTACAGCGGGATCACGCTGAGCTGGAAGGGGATGATGATGCCGAGCAGGAAGAGGATGTACAGCGTGTTGCTCAGCCGGCCGGGCCGCCGCGCGAGCACGTAGGCGCACAGCGAGCCGAAGACGATGAGCAGGGCCACCGAGATCACGGTGATGACGATGCTGCTGATCACGGCCGTGCCCAGGCTGCCGTCGCCGCTGCCGGCCCACGCGTCCGCGAAGTTCCCGAAGCGCGGCGGCACGGGGATCTGCAGAGGCTGCGTGAACAGCTGGTTCGAGGGCTTGAGCGCCACGACGAGCAGGAGGTAGAGCGGCAGGCAGAACACGGCCGCGATGAGCAGCACGATCAGCTCCCGGCTGAAGGTGCGCCACGTGTAGCGATTTCTCACAGTCGGCTCTCCCGCCATCTGAGGATCGACATCTGAATGATCGAGAGGAAGGCGACGATCGTGGCCAGCAGCAGCGCGAGCGCCGAGCCGTAGCCGAAGTGGCCGTAGATGAAGGTGTTCTTCCAGACCAGCGTGGCCAGCGTCTCGGTGGAGTCGACCGGTCCGCCGCCGGTGAGGGCGATCACCTGGTCGAAGGCGCCCAGCCCGTAGATGAGCGTGAGGGTGGAGGCGATCGTCACGGCCGGGGCGAGCAGCGGCAGCGTGACCCGCCGGAACTTGAGCCAGCGGGAGGCGCCGTCCACCGCGACCGCGTCGTCCAGCTCCTCCGAGATCCCCTCCAGGCCGGCCAGGTAGATGATCATCGCCAGGCCGGTGTACTGCCAGACGAGCACGGCGACGATCGTGTAGATCGCCCAGCTCGGGTCGGCCAGCCAGGTCTTCTGCAGCGAGGTCAGGCCGACGGCGCCCAGGAACTGATTGAAGGGGCCGGTGTAGGAGAAGATGTACTGCCATACGTAGCCCGTCGCCAGATGGCTCAGGGCGAACGGCAGGAAGAACATCGCCCGCAGCAGGTTCCGCGACTTCAGCCCCCGGTGCAGCAGCAGGGCGAGGCCCAGGCCGAACACATTGGACAGCACCAGCAGCAGCGCCGCCAGCAGCAGCGTGTGCAGCAGCGCGTTGCGCGTCGTGTCGCTCGTGAAGATGTCCACGAAGTTCGCGAATCCGACGGGGTTGGCGCTCAGCGTCAGCCCGGTCCAGTCGGTGAAGGCGTAGCCGCCGCTGAAGATCGCCGGGACGAAGCGCAGCCCGAGCATGAGCACGATCGCGGGGATCGCCAGCAGCCAGGGCACCTGGCGCATCGGGATCCGGGGGCGCCGACGGGAAGCGGCGGCGGCGGTCGGAGCGGCGACGGTCACGGGCGTCGCTCGTCGACCTGTCGTGGCCCGATCTTCTTGTAGAGCCATACCTGGTTGTCCTCCTTCCACAGCGGCGGGTCAGGCCGGCTCTCGGGGCCGAAGTCCTCGCGATCCTTGAGGGCCGCGAGGATCTCGCCCTCGGGACGGGTGATCTCGTAGATGACGATGTACTTGTAGGGCGGCGACTGGTCGGAGCGCTGCTCCGAGCTCAGGACGTACCGCTGGGCGGCCACCCAGCCCGGCGCCGAGAGGACGTCCGGCACGTGGATGCGGTCGTAGAAGTCGTTGAACTCCTCCTCCTTGCCCTCCACCGGATTGGTGAGGGCGATGAAGATGTGCTCTGCGTCCACGCTGGTCTCCTCTCCTGCGTTCCCGGAGGCTCCGGGCTGGGTGGCGTGCGGGCCTACTTCGTGGCGTCGTTGAAGAACGAGTCCATGTCGCCGAGCACCTGATCCACCGTCTTCTGTCCGGTGAACAGGCCCTGGACGCTCGCGCCGATCTGGGTGTTCATCTGAGTGCTTGGCCAGCGGGCGGTCACGTCGGGGATGATCATCCCGGGCGTGGTGAAGAAGGTCTTCAGCTCGCTGTACACCTCGGGCAGGTTCCCGGAGGTGGCCTGCGGCGTCGAGATGAGCTGGTTGCTCTGCGCGAACGCGGCCGCGACGTCGTCCTCCGAGAGATAGGAGAGGAAGGTGTTGGCCGCGTCCTTGTTCTTCGAGCCGTTCCACACCGCGATGCCTCCCGCGGACTGCACGGTGATGCGCGTGTCGGAGGGGTTCGGCGCCGGGAACGGGAACATCCCGATGCTCAGCTCGGGGGCCTGGGCGAGCACGCGCCCGTTCAGCCCGCCGTAGGTGAACATCATCGCCGACTGGCCGCTGCCGTAGCTCGTGAGCATGTCGTTCAGAGCGGTCCCGCCGGCCCCCGGGGAGAAGCAGCCGCCGTCGATCATCGACTGCAGCTCGTTCAGAGCCGTGCGCCAGCCCGAGTCCGCGAAGGTGGTCTTGCCGTCGGTGCGCTGCTGCAGCCAGTCAGGGTCCTGCGCGAAGACGGTGTTCCCGGCGATCGTGGCGAGGTTGTTCGCGTTCACCGGCTGCGAGGCCCCGGCCCAGGCGATGGGGGTGACGCCGAGCCCGGAGATCTGCTTGCACAGCTGGAGCAGGCCGTCGAAGGTGTTCGGGACGGTGAGGTTGTTCTGCGAGAAGAAGTCCTTGTTGTAGGACATGATGGCCAGCGGCGAGACGCCGAAGTCCTTCGCGAGCACCTTGCCGTCGACCTCGAAGAGCTCCTTGGTCGGCTCGTACATGCTGGAGACCCAGGGCGCGTTGGACAGGTCGGCGAGGTAGCCGGCCTTGGCGAAGGCGCCGACGCTGTAGGGGCTCGCGGAGCCGCCGATGAGCTGCACCATGTCGCTGCCGTTCCCGGCGGCGAACTGCGGCGGCACCGCCGAGGCGTAGGCGTCTCCCGACTCGTAGTAGTTCACCTTCACGGTGATGTCCGGGTTGGCCTTGTGGAAGTCCTCCACCACCTGGTCCATGCCCGGCTTGTTGCTCGAGAGCATGGCCAGGGTCAGGGTGACGGGACCGGAGCCGCCGCCGGTGCCGCCGCCGGACGGCGTGCCCGAACAGGCGGCCAGGGCGACGGCGGCAGCGGCGATGGCCGCGACCCCGAGCGCCCTGATGCTGTGCTTCTTTGCGGATCTCATGACAACTCTCCTTTGAGTCGGCATCGCGCTCGTCGAGAGCACTCCTCGTGTCTCCTCGTCGAGCCACTCTTGGTCCGGATCGGGGGGCGATCCGGCATTTCTGGCTTAGCCAGTTTCTTCAGTGTAGGAAGGCGGGGCGGTGAAGTCAACGACTCCGCGCGCCTGCCCCGCCGCCCGGCCAGGGCCGGGGAGGCGAGCCCCGCGGGCCCGCGACGGTCAGTCGAAGTTGTTGCGCCGGCCCTCGCGCACGTAGTCCACCGTGCCGGCGATGTGCTCGCGGCCGTGGATCGAGGCCTGCTTGGCCACGTGCCCGAACATCTGGATGCCGAAGCCGCCGTCGAGGTCCTCCATCACGCGCCGCTTCCACGGCCGGCGGATGATCTGGGTGGTCAGCCTGCGCGTGATCCGCGGCTGCGACATGATGTGATCGGCGATCCGGTAGGCGCGCTCCACCAGCTGCTCCCTCGGGAGCACCTCGTTCACCATCCCGTACTCCAGGGCCTCCTGGGCCGTGATCGCCTGCCCGGTGAGCAGGGCGTAGGCCGCGCGCTTGGTGCCCAGAAGCTCCTGGAAGGCGTTGTGGATGCCGTCGGCGGGCACGGAGCCGATGTCGAAGTGCAGGTCGAAGATCACCGCGTCCTCGGCGGCCAGCGTGATGTCGCACATCGTCACGATCTCCGTGTGGAAGCCCGAGCCGTTGAGCAGGCCGATCGTGGGCACCTCGATGTCGTTGACGAGCGAGCTGACGTTGATCCGGCCGTCCTTGTAGGCGTACTCGTACGCCCAGTGGGGCAGGTTCTCCTCCTCCAGCCGGAAGCCCTCCGGATCGGAGGCCATCATGAACTCCTCGCCCGATCCGGTGAGGATGACCAACTCGTTCTCCGGATCGGCGCCCACCGTCTTGAGCATCTGCCCGAGGGCACGATGGTTTTCGACGCTCAGCTGGATCGGGCCGCCGACGGTGTGGGCGCGCACGAGCAGCACGCCGTCCGGCCGGCGGTCGAAGACGAAGAAGTCCTTGAACGCCTCCTGATAGTCCTCGAGCTTCGGAGTCGGGACGAACTCCTGCAACGACATGTGGGTTTCCTTTCCGATGGGGACGAGGGGGCGGTCGTGTCCGGCTGCCGGCGGACGGGCTCAGACCGGGGCGTACTCCCCGGCGGCAGCGGGCGCAGAGACCGCCACCGGCGGCTCGCCGCCACGGCCCAGAGCGCTCCACGCGGCGTCGACGACGTCCTGGGTGCCCAGGCCGTACTTGCGGAACAGCGGCGGGGCGAGCCGGGCGCCCTCCGCGAAGGTGTCGCGCAGCCCGACCCGGCGCAGCGGGCGCTCGAGCCCCGCCTCGGCGAGCGCCTCGGCCACAGCCGAGCCGAGACCGCCGATGATCGTGTGGTTCTCCGCGGTGACGACGGCGCGCACCTCGCGCGCCGCAGCCACGACGGTGGCCGTGTCCAGCGGCTTGATGACCGGGACGTTCAGCACGCGGGCCGACACACCGGCCTCGCCGAGCAGCTCAGCGGCGGCGAGGGCGGCGGAGAGCATCATGCCGTTGGCGATGATCGCGACATCCTCGCCCTCGCTCAGCTGCTGGGCGCGGTCCAGCGAGAACACATGGTCGTCGTCGAAGATGACCGGGATCTCCCCGCGCTTCAGGCGCAGGTACACCGGTCCGGGCACGTCGGCGATGGCTGGCACCACCTGGCGGATCTCGACCGCGTCGGCGACGTCGATCACGGTGAGGTTCGGGATCGCGCGCATGAGCGCGACATCCTCGATCGCCTGGTGGCTGGGGCCGCCGGGGCTGGACACTCCCGGCATGAAGCCCACGATGCGCACCGGCAGCCGCGGGTAGGCGACGGAGTTGACGATCTGGTCCAGGGGCCGGCGGGTCGCGAACACGCCGAAGGTGTGCACGAACGGCAGATAGCCGCGCCGCGCGAGCGCGCCGGCCATGCTCACCATGTTCGCCTCGGCCATGCCCGCGTGGATGAAGCGCTCGGGCAGCTCCTCCTGGAAGAGGTCGATCTCCGTCTGCCGGGTCAGGTCGCCGGTGAGGCAGACCACCTCCTCGCGCTTCCGGGCGAGCTCGAGCAGGGCCTGCCCGTAGGGCTTGAGCACCGTGGGATAGGGCGGTCTACGCAAGGCGTGCCTCCAGTTCTGCGATCGCAGCCTCGGCCAGCTCGGCCGGGAGCTTGATGAAGTGTCCGTCGGCGCCTTCGGGCAGCACGCTGAGCCCGTGCATGGTCGAGGTCCGCGCGATGACCACCGCGGGGCGGGGGTCCTCGATCGCGCTCTGCAGCGCCGCGGCGAGCGCGCGCACGTCATGGCCGTCGACATCGAAGGCGGCCCAGCCGAAGCTCTCCCATTTCGCCGCGATCGGCTCGATGGTCGTGATCGAGGAGACCGGTCCGTCGACCTGGGAGTCGTTCGCGTCGAGCAGGACGATCAGCCGCCCCAGCCCGTGGTGGCCGGCGAACAGGGCGGCCTCCCAGGTCTGGCCCTCCTCGAGCTCCCCGTCGCTGACGAGCGCGAACACGCGAGCCTCGTCCTCGCCGCGCATGCGATGGGCGAGCGCGAAGCCGACGGCGCCGGACAGTCCCTGCCCCAGCGAGCCGCAGACCAGATCGACCACGGGAGAGCGCTCCGTGCCGATCGCCTCGAGAGACGAGTCGTCGAAGCCGTAGCTGGCCAGCTCCTCCTCGCTCAGCGCGCCGGTGTTCCCGGCGGCGGCGAAGGCGGCGATGATGTAGTGGCCGGGCGAGACGACGAGGTCGTCCCGGCGCGGGTCGTAGGGGCCGCAGAACAATGACGCGAACAGCTCCGCGGAGGACAGCGCCTGGCCGAGATAGCCGAAGCCATGCGGCGCGACCATGCGCACGGCTCGGAGCCGGATCTGATCGGCGAAACGCGTGGCGTCCCTGGCGTCCGTGGCGTCGACCGTGCTCATCGTCGTTACCTCCATTGGCAATAACTGGCTAAGCCAGTATCAGTAAAGCGCCCGCGCCGCGCGGCGTCAAGACCCGCTCCAGGGGACAGCGGTCGGTCGCGTCCACGCCCACCCGCCCGCGCGCCGCAGGGGGGCTGTCGTCGTTGACAGCCCCGGGCAGCGGGCCCAGACTTCTGGCTAGGCCAGTATGCCCCAATGACGAGGAGACGGCACATGGATCTTTCGGCGGACCTCCTGCTGCACAATGGACGGATCTGGACGGGCCGAGGCGGCCGCGCCGCCGGACCGGAGCCGAGCGTGATCGCCATCCGGGACGGCAGGATCGTCGGACTGGGCGAGGCGAGCGAAGCCGAGCACTGGCTCGGCGCCGAGACCCGGGCGGTCGATCTCGGCGGCAGGCGCGTGATCCCCGGACTCGTGGACTCGCATCTGCACGCCATCCGCGCCGGCCTCAGCTACCTCGACGAGCTGGACTGGACAGAGGTGCGCAGCCTGAGCGAGGCTCTGCAGAGCGTGGCGCGGGCTGCCGAGAGACTGCGCGCGGGGCAGTGGATCCTCGCCCTGGGCGGCTGGCACCCGGCACGCTTCGTCGACGAGCCGCGCATGCCCACCCGGCAGGAGCTGGACGCGGCCTCCGGCGATCGCCCGGTCTTCGTCCATCCCGTCTACGGCCGCGACGACTTCGGCGTGCTCAGCACCGCCGCGCTGGAGGCTCTGGGCTGGGTGGGCGACTGCCCCGACCCTGCGGGGGGCAGGCTGCACCGGCTTCCGGACGGCTCGCCCGACGGTCGCCTGTCCGGGGCCTTCGCCTACGCCGCGGTCACCCGGCAGGTCCTCACGCCGGACGCGGCGCGAGCCGAGGAGTCCACGCGCGCGTTCTTCGCGCGGCTCGCCGCGCTCGGCATGACCGGGGTGATCGACGCCGGCGGGCTCGGGATGTCGCCGGACAAGTACCGCGCCGTGCGCGCGGTCTGGCGCAGGGGCGAGCTGCCGCTGCGCGTGCGCACCTACCTGGGTGCCGCGCTGCCCGGAGACGAGGAGGCACAGCTGCGCCAGTGGCAGACCTTCCTGGATCCGTCCTTCGGCGACGAGCTGCTCTCCGTCCTCGGGGCGGGTGAGGCGCTGCACTTCGGCTGCCACGACTGGGAGGGCATGGACCCCTTCGAGATGGGGGAGGACGCCTTCCGCGGCCTGGTGCGCTCCCTGACCACCTTCGCCGCGCAGGGCTGGCCGGTCACCGTTCACGCGATCCTCGATCACTCCATCGGACGGATCCTGGACGCCATGGAGGAGGTCCGCGCGATCACGCCGATCGAGGGGCTGCGCTGGTCGCTGTGCCACGTGGAGTGCATCGGGCCGGAGAACCTGCGCCGGGTGCGCGAGCTCGGGCTGGCGCTGGCCGTGCAGGACCGGATCGCGCACAAGCAGGGCGTCTGCGCCCAGGTGTGGGGCGAGCGGGCGGTGCGCAACGCTCCGCCGCTGGGAGACATCGTCGGCCTCGGCATCCCCTTCGCGGCGGGCACGGACGGCACGCGCGCCGCCTCGTACAACCCCTGGCTCTCCCTGTGGTGGCTCATCACCGGTGAGGCGATGGACGGCGGACCGCGGCGCGAGGAGCGGCACCGCCTGGACCGGGAGGCAGCCCTGGACGCCTACACCCGTGGCAGCGCCTGGCTCTCCTTCGAGGACGATCGCCGCGGGACCCTCCGCGTCGGCGCGGACGCCGACCTCGCCGTGCTGGACGAGGACTACTTCGCCGTTCCGGAGGAGCGGATTCCGGCGCTGTCCTCGCTGCTCACCGTCGTCGCCGGACGAGTCGTGCACTCCTCGGGCGCGCTCGCCGCCGTGCCCGTGCAGCCGCAGGCGCCGCGACCCGGGCCCGCCCGGGCGCCGCTCGCCGCGGCCGCGGAGGCCGCCGCCGCATCCTGAGCGTCTGCCGCCTGCACAGCGTGCGGCCTGTCACGCCGCGCGCAGAGCTAGCCGGCGGCGGCGGAGCGCATCGCCCGCAGGTGCTCGGCCATCTCCTCGTGGTGACGCAGCACGGCGGCCCGCCCGGCATCGACATCGCGCTCGATGAGAGCGTCGAGGATCGGCTCGTGCACGGCCATGAGCGCGTCGGCCGCCTCGCGCTCGAGCCAGCGCGGCGTCGTGCCGCGCTCGACCCAGTCGCCGTACTCGTAGCCGATCAGGGTCGAGTGCACGCTCTCGAAGATCGAGGCGAGGAAGGGGTTGTCCGAGGCCCAGACGAGGGTGCTGTGGAACAGCGTGTCCGCGCTCATCCAGGAGGCCGTGTCCCCGGCGCTCCGGCGCAGCTGCTCCAGCGCACGGCGCCCTCGCGCGATCTCCTCCTCGGTGGCGAACTCGATCGCCCGCGCGATGCCGGTGAGCTCGAGCCAGAGCCGCAGCTCGTTGAGCTTCTGCGCCGAGTCCTGGTTCAGGTTGAGCAGGAGATGCATCGAGGTGGCCAGGCTCGCCTCGGGCCGCCGCGAGACATAGGCGCCCGAGCCACGGCGCGACTCCACCAGGCCCCGCACCACCAGGATGCGGATCGCCTGGCTCACCGTGGGACGGCTCGTGGAGAGCATCTGGGCGAGATCCCGCTCCGAGGGCAGCCGCGCCCCCTCGGTCAGGCGCTGCGTGATGATGAGCTCCTGGATGATGTCCGCGATCTCCTCGGCCGCGCGCGGGCCGCCGTCGCCGAGCGACGCGGACCTGCCTACCGAGCCCCAGACCTCGGCGTCGGGGAGATGCTTCGAACGAGCCAACGGGCACCCCCTCCTGACGACGCGTGCGGCGCACACATGATGACACGACCCGGGCGCGCCCGCCGCAGCGGATGCGCCCTTGTCCACATTGTGACGAGGTTAACCGGGTCTGGAGGACCGAAAAAGCCCGGAGGCGTGCGGTCGATCAGATGCGGCTGATCGGAGCGATCTTGACCAGCAGCTTCTTGCGCCCGACGCCGTCGAAGTCGACGTGCGCGATCCGCTTGCTGCCCACTCCGGTGACCGCTGCCACTCGGCCCTCGCCATAGTCCTCGTGGCGCACCCGGTCGCCCGCCGCCAGCTCCAGCTCGCCGTTGTCGCGGATGCCGGAGCCGACGGTGTTCGGCCAGGACGCGCCGCCGGCGCGCGCCTCCCGGAAGCGCTGCAGACTGTCGCGCATGCCGCCGCTGGCCGGCTCTGCCTCCGGTCGGAACGCGACCGAGCCTGCGCCACCCGGTCCCCCCGAGACCGCGGAGCGAGCGAAGCCCGGGCTGCGGCCCAGCTGCCGTGAGGACGCGTTCAGCGCTCGGCTGGACGTGCCTCCGCGGCCGTTCGCCTCCGCAGGCGACTGCCGCCACGCGATGAGCTCGGCCGGGATCTCCTGCAGGAACCGCGAGGGCAGCGCGACGTCCACGTCCCCGTATTGCGCGCGCGTCATCGCGAGGGTCAGGTAGAGGCGCTCGCGGGCGCGCGTGATTCCGACGTAGAACAGGCGGCGCTCCTCGGCCAGCCCGCCGGGCTCGCCGGCGGACATCTGGTGCGGCAGCAGCCCTTCCTCCAGGCCGGTGAGGAACACCGCGCGGAACTCGAGGCCCTTCGCGGTGTGCAGGGTCATCAGCGCCACCGAGCCGCTCTCGTCGTCCAGCTCGTCCGCCGCTGCGACGAGCGACACCTCCGTGAGGAAGTCCACGAGCGTGCCCTCCGGGTTCGCCCGGCCGAAGTCGCGGGCGACCGAGACCAGCTCCTCCACGTTCTCCGCGCGCGCCTCGTCCTGCGGGTCCCGGCTGGCGCGCAGCTGCGCGAGGTAGTCGCTTCCCTCCAGCAGATGCTGCAGCACCTCGACGGGCGGCCGCGGCGGCACCGCTCCCCCGGAAGGGAGCTGCTTGCCGAAGGCGAGCTCGCTCGCCTCGTCGAGCAGGGCGGACAGGCCCGCGATCGCCGCCGTGAGCTTGGGCCCCAGCCCGAGACGCGCCGCGTGACGGAGCGCCTCCCGCAGGCTGATCCCCTCTCCGGCCGCGTAGGCGGCGAGCTGTGCCTCCGTGGCCGGGCCGATCCCCCGCTTGGGCGTGTTGAGTATGCGGCGGAGGGAATATTCATCGAAGGGGTTGGCGACGGCGATGAGATACGCCAGCACATCCTTCACCTCCGCGCGCTCGTAGAACTTCGTGCCGCCGAGCACGCGATACGGGACGGCGGAGCGGATGAAGATCTCCTCCAGCGCGCGCGTCTGCGCGTTCGTGCGGTAGAAGACGGCGATGTCGCGGTAGTCGAAGCCCTCGCCATGCAGCCGCTCGATCTCGTCGGCGACGAACTGCGCCTCGTCGTGCTGCGAGTATCCGGTGTATCCCGTGATGAGCTCACCGCCGGCCACGGCCGTCCACAGCTTCTTCTGCGGGCGGTCGAAGTTGTTCTCGATGACGGCGTTCGCCGCGGAGAGGATGTTCTGCGTGGAGCGGTAGTTCTGCTCCAGCAGCACGACGCTCGCGCCGGGGAAGTCGCGCTCGAACTCCACGATGTTGCGGATGTCCGCTCCGCGGAAGGCGTAGATCGACTGATCCGAGTCACCGACGACGGTGAGGCTGGCTGGGGGGATGCGGCCTTGCGCATCCGTCTCGCCGCCGCGCGGCTCGATGCCCGCTCGGGCGAGGGCCTCGGGCTCCACAGGCCGGGTGAGCTCCCGGATGAGCGCGTACTGCGCGTGATTCGTGTCCTGGTACTCGTCCACCAGGATGTGCCTGAACCGGCGCTGGTACACGGCGGCGACCTCGGGAAAGGCGCGGAACAGGTGCACGGTCTGCGCGATGAGGTCATCGAAGTCCATCGCATGCGCCCGGTTCAGCTCGCGGCTGTACTCGGAGAAGATCTCCGCGGTGAGGGCCTGGCGCGGGTCAGCGCTGTTCGCGTTGCGAGCGAAGGACTCGGCGTCCATCAGCTCGTTCTTCGCCTTGGAGATGACTGCCGCCACGCCGCCCGGGGTCAGCCCGTAGGCATCGGCCTCCCGGTCTTTGATGATGCGCTTGAGCAGCGCACGGGAGTCGGCCGAGTCGTAGATCGTGAAGCTCGAGACGAAGCCGAAGCGCTCCGCCTCGCGGCGCAGGATGCGCACGCAGGCCGAGTGGAAGGTGGAGATCCACATCCCGTCGGCGACCCCGCCGAGCAGCTGCTCGACGCGCTCGCGCATCTCCCGGGCCGCCTTGTTCGTGAAGGTGATCGCGAGGATCTGACTGGGCCACGCCTCCCTGCTGCGGATGAGGCCGGCGATGCGATGGGTGAGGACTCGGGTCTTGCCCGATCCCGCGCCGGCGACCACGAGCAGCGCCGGGCCGCGATATTCGACGGCGGCCCGCTGCGGTGGGTTGAGGCCGTCGAGCAGATCTTCGGCCCAGGCCCCGGCGGGCGGCAGCTCGGTCATGTCGAAGACAGTCTAGGTTCGGCCGCCGACATCGGGCCCCCGCACGCCATAATCGGGTGAGCGGGCTCAGGCAGGCAGGGCCCACCGGGGGAACGGGGCATCTGCAGTGGCGCGATTGCTGTACCGGATCGGCCGATTCACGGCGCGGCATCACGTCTGGGTCCTCGTCGTCTGGGGACTCATCCTCGTCGGCGCGCTCGCTGGCGGGCAGTTCCTCGGCGGCGTCATGTCGACCACCTTCACGATCCCCGGCACTCAGGCGCAGTCCGCCCTGGACATGCTCGACCAGCGCTTCCCGCAGGCCAGCGGGGCATCCGTGCGCGTCATCTACGCCGCGCCGCAGGGCCAGCAGGTGTCCGCCTTCCAGGGCCAGATCCAGGCCGCGGACACCGCCATCGCCGCGCTGCCGGACGTCTCCGGCGTGACCGGCCCCTTCGACAAGAACGCCTCCGGCCAGATCTCGGCCAACGGCGAGATGGCGTACTCCACGGTGCAGTACACGATCCCCTCGACCTCCATCACCACCGGTCCGCAGGACGCGCTCGTCCAAGCCGCGGATGCCGCCGCGCAGAACGGGCTGACCGTCGCCTTCTCCGGGCTGCCCGACCCGCCGAGCTCGACCATGGACTACACCGAGGCGATCGGCCTCGTCGTGGCGTTCATCGTCCTCATCATCACCTTCGGCTCGCTGCTGGCCGCCGGGATGCCGCTCGTCACCGCCCTGATCGGCGTCGGCGTGGCCACGAGCGTCATCACGATCGCCTCGGGCTTCATCGAGATGTCCTCCACCGCGCCGCTGCTCGCGACGATGCTGGGCCTTGCCGTCGGCATCGACTACGCCCTGTTCATCGTCTCGCGCCACCGTTCGCAGCTCGCGCAGGGCGTCGAGCCGCGGGAGTCCATCGCGCTCGCCGTGTCAACGGCCGGCAGCGCGGTGTCCTTCGCGGGCCTCACCGTCATCATCGCCCTGCTCGGGCTGTCCGTAGTGCAGATCCCGTTCCTGTCGGTGATGGGAATCGGCGCGGCGATCGCGGTGGTCGTGGCTGTGCTGGTCGCGCTGACGCTGCTGCCGGCTCTGCTCGCGACCTTCGGTCGTCTGCTGCGCCCCCGGCGCGGGGGCCGGGCCGAGCGCCGGGAGCTCAGTGCGCATGGCGCCGAGGACGGCGCGACGCGGGCGCGCAGGACGCTCGGCACGCGCTGGGTGCGTCTGGTGACCGCGCGTCCCGTGATCACCCTCGTCGTGACCGTCGTCGCCCTGCTCGTGCTCGCCCTGCCCGCGTTGAGCATGCGGCTCACCCTGCCGGACGCCGGTTACAACCCGCCGGACTCGCGCTCGCGCCAGGGATACGACCTGCTCTCGCAGGGCTTCGGCCCCGGGGTGAACGGTCCCCTCCTGGTCACCGCCGACATCAGCTCCACGATGGACATCCAGGGCGCCCTCGACGCCCTGCACGACGCGTTCACCGGCCTGGACGACGTCGCCTCCGTCAGCCCCGCCATCCCCAACCCCACGGTGGACATGGCGATCGTGTCGATCATCCCGGACAGCGCCCCGGACAGCCAGGCCACCGCGGACCTCGTGCAGCAGATCCGCGCCGCGGAGCCCGCCTTCGCCCAGGCGCACGGCTTCGGCTATCAGGTGACCGGGCAGACCGCCCTCGGCATCGACGTCTCCGACCGGCTGGAGCAGGCGCTGCTGCCCTTCGCCCTCGTCGTCGTCGGGCTGTGCATCGTCCTGCTCGCGATCGTGTTCCGCTCGATCGCCGTGCCGCTGTCCGCCACGATCGGGTACCTGCTGTCCGTCATCGTCTCCTTCGGCGTCGTCACCGCCGTCTTCGAGTGGGGCTGGGCCGCGAGCTTCTTCACGGTCGGCAAGGTCGGCCCCGTGATCAGCTTCATGCCGATCCTCGTGATGGCCGTGCTGTTCGGGCTGGCGATGGACTATCACGTCTTCCTCGTCTCGCGGATGCGGGAGGAGTACGCGCATCGCGGCGATGCCGCGAAGGCGGTGCGCGCGGGCTTCGTCGACTCGGCCCGGGTGGTGACGGCAGCGGCGTGCATCATGTTCGCGGTCTTCGCCTCCTTCGTGCCCGGCGGCAACGCCATCCTGCAGCCCGTGGCCTTCGCCCTGGCCGCGGGGGTGTTCATCGACGCCTTCGTCGTGCGGATGACGCTCATCCCCGCCGCGATGATGCTGCTGGGCCGCCACGCCTGGTGGCTGCCGGGGTGGCTCGACCGGGTCATGCCCGACGTGGACCTTGAAGGCGTGGGCGTGCACCGGATGCTCCGCTCGATGGCATGGCGACCTGCGAGCGCGATGGCCGAAGAGCCCGGCGACGCCCGCTCCGACGACGAGACCGAGCTCGCCCAGGCGGATGCTCCCCGGCCAGCCCGCGAGGAGCCGGTCGTCGCATCCGATGCGCTGCTCGTCGAGCAGGCGCAGGCCGCGCCGCTCGCGCTGCGGATCCCGGCACGCGCTCTCGCCCTGCTGGAGGGCGAGTCTCCCGTCCGCCCCGAGGCCGTCGCCGCCGCGCTCGCCGGCCGACAGCGCGTGGCCGGCGGCGAGCTGCGCGTGCTGGGGTGCACCCTCCCCTACGAGGCGGCAGCCCTGCGGCGCAACAGCCTGTACATCGGCGGCCCAGGCGGCGTCGACCCGGCGCTCGAGCCATGGCTGCGGGAGGTGGAGCGCGCGGTCCTGTCCGGCGGCGCCTTGTTCGCCGTCGACGCCGTCTGGGCGGACCAGAAGGACCTCCCCCGCATCCTCGCCACGGTTCTGGCGGCCGCGCCCCCCGAGGCCACGGTGGTGGTCGCCCTGAGGGCCGCCCCGCCGGTCACCGCCGCCGGACGTGACGTCCAGGTGATCGCCCTCGCACCCCGTACCGCTGCTGACGGCGCAGCCGCCACGGCTCCCGCATCCCCCATGGAAGAGGTCCCCGCGTGACCACTCTGGCCGCCATCGTCCGGCGCGGCGACTTCGGGCCGCTCTCCCCGCTCGCACGCCGCATCGCGATCCTCATCGCCGCGCTCGTGCCGCTGCTGGCCGCGGGCGTGGCCGTCACGGCGCTGCAGGGCACGAGCTCCGGCTCCGCCTCCGCGGCTTCCGGTCCCTTGCTGCCTGCAGCGGTCGTGAACCTCGACCAGCCCGTGAACGTGGCCGTGAACGGGCAGCAGACGCCCGTGCTCGCCGGAAAGCTGCTCGTGTCGCAGCTGACCTCCGGCACCGCCGGCGGCGGCTTCACCTGGGATGTGACCGACGCCACGACCGCGGCCAACGGGCTGGCCTCCGGCGCCTACTCCGCCGTCGTGACCATCCCCTCCTCGTTCTCGGCCGCCTACACCTCCCTGAGCGGGACGAGCCCGCAGCAGGCGCAGCTGCAGGTGCAGACCAACGGCGCGAGCGGCTACCTCACCGGGCTGCTCGCGGCGGCGCTCTCGGAGAATCTGCAGTCCGCGCTCTCCGCGGATGCGACCTCCCAGTTCGTGACCGGCGTGCTGGGTGCCTTCTCGCAGCTTCACGACGGCGTCGGGCAGCTCGCCAGCGGGGCGGGGCAGCTCGCCTCCGGAGCCGGTCAGCTCGCCTCGGCCTCCGACCAGCTGGCCTCCGGGGCAGGCGCGCTCGCCAGCGGGGTCGCGCAGGCCGCTGATGGCGCCGGCGAGGTGGACCAGGGGGCTCAGGCCCTCGCGGGCGGCCTGAACGAGATCGCCGACGCGACCTCGGACGTGCCCGGATACGCGAAGCTCCTGGCCGACGGCACCGCAGGCGTCAGTTACGGCATCGGCGTGGTGAGCGAGCAGATCGGCAAGCGCAACGGGGAGCTCGGGGCCGGCCGCACGGCTCTGCAGAGCGATGTCATCGCCCAGCTGCAGGCCGTGATCGACGATCCCGGCCTCGACCCCGCGGTCAAGGACCGACTGCAGACAATCCGGGACAACGCCGCGGGAGTGGATCTCAGCCTGCTCGGCGTGCAGGGCCTGCTCACCGTGGACAACATGGGCGTCGGACTGCTCGGCGGGTTCTCACAGCTCGTCAACGACGGAGCCCACCGCTTCGCCGACGACCTGCCCTATCTCACCACTGCCCTGGACGAGGCGGCCTCCGGGGCGGGTCAGCTAGCCAGCGGCACGAGCGGGCTGGCCAGCGGAATGGGGGCGCTGTCCACCGGCGCCGGCCAGCTTGCCGACGGCTCCTCCCAGCTGGCCGCGGGCGCCGGACAGCTCGCCTCCGGATCCTCGCAGCTCGCCTCCGGGCTCCAGACCGCGGCCGCGCAGATCCCGGACTACTCCAGCGCTCAGCAGAAGCAGATCGCGACGGTCGTCGCCACGCCTGTCGTCACCGACTCCAGCGACCTCGCCGCGCCGCCCGGGCCTGTCGCCGCCATCGCAGCGGTCGCCGTGCCGCTGGCGCTGTGGCTGGGCGCGTTCGCCAGCTATCTCGTCCTGGTACCGGTCGGCCGCAAGGCCCTCGCCGGGCGCCGGTCGAGCCCGGCCGTGCTGCTGGGCGGCTTCGTGCCCGCGCTCTGGATCGCGCTCGTGCAGTGGGCACTGGTCTCGGTGATCCTCCTGTTCACGGGCGTGGACCCGGGTCGTGCGGCCGGCGCGGTCGGCTTCGCCCTGCTGGCCTCGCTCTCCTTCACGCTCCTGCATCAGGGACTGGTCGCCCTGCTCGGGCAGGCGGGGCGGCTGATCTCCCTGGGCCTGCTCGTGCTGCAGCTCGTGGCCGCAGCTGTGATCGCCCCCTCCGGGCTCAGCTCCGGGCTCTACTCGGATCTCGCCGTGCTGCTGCCGCTGAGCCATGCCGTCACGGGCATGCAGGCGCTGCTGATGGGAGCACCGGGCCCGGGCGGCCTGCCCGGGACTCTCGTGCCGGAGGTGATCGCCCTCGTGGTGACAGCCCTCGTCGGCTTCGCCCTCGGCCTGATAGCCGTGGCGCGGCGCAGACGCGCGAACGCGGTGGTCGCGGCATGAGCGCGCGCACTGACCGCCCGCAGGAGCAGCGCTCGCTAGGCTGCCGGCATGGACCTCCCCCAGAAGCTCCAGCTGGCTGCGCAGCAGCGGCTCGTTCTCGTGGACGCGCCGGAGGCCCTGGCCGCGGCGCTCGGCCCCCGCACTGCGGAGCAGCTCGAGGAGCCGGGCGCCCTGCTGGTGTTCGTCGCCGACGCCGCCGCCCTGCAGCGGCATCGCACGACGATCGTCCGCTCGGCAGCGGAGGACCGGCTCACCTGGGTGGCCTACCCCAAGGCCGGCCAGCTGGGCACGGACCTCAACCGCGACCGCCTCGCCGCCCTCCTGATCACCGATCCGGTGCGGCCGGTGCGCCAGGTCGCCCTTGACGAGGTGTGGTCGGCGCTGCGCTTCCGTCCCGCCTGAGCCGTGACGGGGCACGCCGGGTCGCGACGGCTGAGCGGGAGGCCTCGCGGGTATCCGGATGCCATGGCAGCGAAGGCAGACGGGCTCGTGCGGCTCGCTCAGGCGTACGGCGTCGTCACCGAGTACCGCGACTGGCAGGGCCGGCCGGCGCGGGTGCCCGAGAGCACCCTGCGCGCCGTGCTCACGGCGCTCGGGGCCGACGTCACCGATCCCGAGCGCGCCCTGACGGCACACCGGCTCGCGCCCTGGACGCGGATGCTGCCGCCCGTCCTCGTGCTGCGCGAGGGCGAGGAGGCGAGCGTCGCGGCACACCACAGCCCCGGTAAGACGCTGCGGCTGCAGCTGCAGCCCGAGGACGGCAGCGCCCCGGTCGATCTGCACCCTGTTCCGGGCGCGGCCAGGACCGAGCACGTCGGCGCGGGGCTCATCGAGGAGCTCCGCTTCGCGATCCCGGATGACCTGCCCAGCGGCTATCACACGGTGCACGCGGAGGGCCCCGAAGCCCGGGCGCAGATGCGGCTCATCGTCACGCCGCGCCGGCTGGGACGGCCGGAGGGACTGGCCGCGGGCGGGGGCTGGGGCATTGCCGCGCAGCTGTACAGCCTCCGCTCCCGTGGCTCCTGGCATCTGGGCGACCTGAGCGACCTGAACGAGCTGTGCATCTGGGCGGCCGTGCAGCACGGGGCCGACTTCGTCCTCGTGAACCCCATGCACGCGCCCGCCCCGGTGACGCCCATGCCGGCCTCGCCGTACCTGCCGGCCAGCCGCCGCTTCTCGAACCCGATCTACCTGCGCCCCGAGGCGCTCCCCGAGTACGCACTTGCCGGCCCCGAGCTGCGCTCCCGCGTTCACAGGCTGCATGAGCAGCTGGAGACGCAGCTGCAGGATGCGGAGCTCATCGAGCGCGACCCGGTTTGGCGAGCGAAGCTGGACGCCCTCGACCAGCTGCGGGCAGTGCCGCGCTCGCCGGGTCGTGAGCTCTCCTATCGCTGGTTCCTGCGCGCCCAGGGCCGGAGCCTCGAGGACTGGGCCCGCTGGTGCGCGATCGCCGAGGAGCACGGCGCCGACTGGCGCAGCTGGCCGCAGCAGCTGCAGGACCCCGGTTCTGCCGCGGTGGAGGCCTTCGCGCAGGAGCACGCCGACCGCGTGGAGCTGCACCGCTGGCTGCAGTGGCTCACGGCGGAGCAGCTGCTCGCGGCGAACGACGCCGCGCGGCATCACGGCATGGCGGTCGGCGTGATCCACGACCTCGCGGTGGGAGTCGATCCGGCGGGGGCGGACGCATGGCGCATGCAGGACGTGTACGCGCAGGGGATGTCGGTCGGAGCCCCGCCGGACGCGTACAGCCAGACCGGACAGGACTGGGGGCAGCCCCCGTGGCGCCCCGACGCGCTCGCGGCCGCGGCATACGAGCCCTTCCGGCAGCTGGTCGCCTCCGCGCTCGCCTCTGCCGGGGGCCTGCGGATCGACCACATCGCGGGCCTGTTCCGCCTGTGGTGGATCCCCGAGGGCGGCAGCGCAGCGGAGGGCGCCTACGTGCGCTACGACCACGAGGCGCTCATCGGCATCCTCTGCCTGGAGGCCGAGCGCGCCGGCGCCGTCATCATCGGCGAGGACGTCGGGACCGTCGAGCAGTCCACCCGCGACTACCTGCGCGAGCGCGGCGTGCTCGGCACCTCGATCCTGTGGTTCGAACGCGACTGGGAGGGCGACCGCCAGCCGCTGGAGCCCGCCCGCTGGCGGGAGGCCTGCATGGCCTCCGTCTCCACGCACGACCTTCCCCCTGCCGCAGGGTACTTGCGCGGCGATCATCTGCGGCTGCGCGCGGAGCTCGGCATGCTGACCCGTCCGCTCGAGCAGGAGCGTGCCGAGTTCGAGGCCGAGCGCGCCCTGTGGGTCGCGGCGCTGCGCAGGCAGGGGCTGCTGCACGACGCCCCCGGCTCGGGCGCGGCCGAGGACGAGGACGAGGAGCAGGACGTCATCGCCGCCCTGCACCGCTACCTCGCGCGGACGCCGGCTGTGCTGCGCAGCCTGTCGCTCACCGACGCCGTGGGCGACAGGCGCACGCAGAACCAGCCCGGCACCGACCAGGAGTATCCGAACTGGCGCGTGCCCCTGAGCGGGCCGGACGGGAAGCGGCTCCTGCTGGAGGACGTCTTCCGCGATCCGCGCGTCGCTGCGCTCATCGCCGAGCTGCGCGACCCCCGGCCGTAGCCCGCAGCCGGACCGCGAGTCCCGGCGCGTCGGCGAAGACGGCGTCGACGCCGCTCGCGTAGACCGCCGACCACTCCGCCCGCCAGTCCCCCGGCGCGGCCGGGTCCTCTCCCCTGCGGAAGCGCGGCTCGAGGAAGGCGTTCTCCGCGCGCAGCGTCCAGGTGAACACGGTCAGGCCGGCGTCGTGCGCGCGCTCGACGAGACCGCCCTGACCGGAGGCTGCGCCGGCCGCGCTCCCGCCCGGCGCGGTGCCGGGCACCGCACCGGGAGCCGCGCCTCCGCCCGCGGCGTCCAGCAGGAGGACCTTGTCCACGCTGATCCCGTCGACTGCCGCACCGCCCTCGCCCGCGGCGAGCGCCGCCAGACCCGCGTCGGTGAGCTGCGCCGCGTAGGGCAGCGCCCGCTCGCCGAGCCGGGCCCGCTCGTCCGGCGGAGCCCCCTCGGCCTCGATGAGGTACACGAGCGATCCGGGCACGCCCTCCTCCCGGGCGCGCTGCAGCGCCGAGCGCTCGAAGCTCTCCACGACCAGGCGGTCGTCCGCGTCCGCCCAGCCCGTCGCGCGGAGTGCCGCGGCGAGCAGCGGCTCGAGCTCCAGCCCGATGGAGCGGAAGTGACGGGAGTGCTTGAGCTCGGCGACGACCCCCAGTCGCCGGCCGAGCCGCGCCTGAGCCTCGTCGACGAGCGTCAGCAGATCTTCGAGCCGCAGGATGCGCCATTCGCCGTCGTGCGCCGCGCTGTCGGGCCGCAGCAGCGGAAGTCGCTCACGGCAGCGCAGCGTGCTCAGCTCCGCCCAGGTGAAGTCCTCCGTGAACCAGCCCTCGACGGTGCGGCCGTCCACCGTCCTCGTCGTGCGGCGCTCGGCGAACTCGGGCCGGCTGGCGATGTCGGTCGTGCCGGAGATCTCGTTCTCGTGCCGGACCACCAGGACGCCGTCCCGGCTGGCCACGAGATCCGGCTCGACGAGCTCGGCGCCCTGCTCGAAGGCGCGCAGGTACCCCTCGCGGGTGTGCTCCGGCAGCTCGGCGGGAGCGCCGCGATGGCCGATGACCAGCGGCAGGGCGGGGACGGACACGGCCACACCATACCCTCCACGCAGGACGACCGCTTTCCGGCCGGATTCCCAGCCGTCTCCGATACTCTTCCCTGTGAAGACGCGCTCGCGCGCCCGACCCCAGGAGATACTGGCACCATGGCACTCGACAACCCGGCACTGTCCCGGAACCCGGCCTTCGCGAAAGGCGCCTCGGGTCAGGGGACGTTCAGCGCGGAGGAGCTGCGCGCCATGTACGCGCGGCCCAGCGCCACAGGCACGGTGGACGGCGGCGCCGCAGCCCCGGTGGGCTACCCGCAGAGCACCTCCTACGTCGGCCCGCCGCCGACGGCGTCTCCGACCCCGATGACCTTCGAGAACACGCTCTCGAAGATCGTGGGGCTCTTCGTCGTCCTGCTCGCGGGCGCCGCGGTCAGCTGGTTCCTCTACGCGAACTACGGGAACCTCGTGCCGATGTACCTCGGCGTCTTCGCGGGCCTGATCCTCGGCCTCGTGAACGCGTTCAAGCGCGAGCCGAGCCCCGTGCTCATCCTGCTGTACGCCGCGGCGGAGGGCCTGTTCGTCGGCGGCATCTCCGCCGTGTTCGAACAGGTGTGGAACGGCATCGTCACTCAGGCGGTGCTCGCGACGCTGGCGGTCTTCGCGGCCACGCTGTTCCTCTTCCTCAGCGGCAAGGTCCGCACCTCGGCGCGGATGAACAAGATCGTCCTCGTCGCGATGCTCGGCTATCTCATCTTCTCGCTGCTGAACTGGGGCCTGATGGTGTTCGGCGTGCTGGACAACCCCTGGGGCCTGCGGGCCGGCTGGCTGGGCATCGTCATCGGCATCATCGTGGTGTTCCTGGCGGCCTACTCGCTCGTCGGCGACTTCGAGTTCATCCAGAACGGCGTGCGCAACAAGGCGGACCGCAAGTACGGCTGGACCGGCGCCTTCGGCCTCATGGTCACGCTGATCTGGCTCTACGTCGAGATCCTCCGGATCATCGCGATAGCGCGAAGCAACTAGCGGCGTCCCTTCTGCGCACGAGGCCGGCCGGGCTGCTCAGCCCTGGCCGGCCTCGTCGTCTTCGCTGCGACACCGGCGCCCCCACCGGCGCACCGCGTAGACCGTGGCGTAGGCGAGCACGGTCAGCGGGATCGCCACCGGCATGACGGGCCAGAGGTCCAGCAGGACGAACAACGCCTCGACGCCCACCACGGCGCCGGCCGCGGAGAGGATCGCGACGCTCAGCTCGTCCAGCCGCCAGCGCAGCGCGAGCCAGGCGCCGCGGATGCGCCGGACCACCGTGGGCGGCCGGGAGGGCTCCGGCCGGCACGCCGGGTCGGGGGCCGGGTCGCGTTCGGATCGGGGTGGGATCTCGGGTTCGTGCATGGCGGGGCTCTCCGTCGAAGGATCGAGGACGCGCGGAAGCGTCGCCGGATCCTGCGGGCGCGACGGCACACGCGCCACGGCCGATGATCGCGGCACGATCAGCCGGACGATCGCGGGACGGATGTGCGCGGGCTGCGCTTCAGGCGGACGCGGCGACGCCCGCGATGGCCGGAGCGCGCGGCCTGCTGCCCGTGAGCCGGAGCGGTGCACGGCATACCTCCCACGGCGGCCGGCGCGCCGGGACGGCGCACGGCTCCAGCGGATCGAGGCCGGGACCGAGCAGCCGCACGGCGACCACGCGCCGGTGCGCGGCGAGGACAGCCAGCACGAGGGCGAGCAGCGCCACAGGCACGAGCGCCCAGAGGGGGTCGACCCCGGGAACGACGGGCAGGAACGGCGCGAAGGCGTTCCACTGCTCGACGAGCCCGCTCACTCCCACTCGATCGTCCCCGGAGGCTTGGAGGTGACGTCGAGCACGACGCGGTTCACGCCCGGCACCGAGTTCGTGATGCGGTTGGAGATGCGCGCGAGAACGTCGTAGGGCAGACGCGTCCAGTCCGCGGTCATCGCGTCCTCGCTCGAGACCGGCCGCAGCACGATCGGGTGGCCGTAGCTGCGACCGTCGCCCTGCACGCCCACGGAGCGCACATCGGCCAGCAGCACGACAGGGCATTGCCAGATCTCGCCGTCCAGGCCGGCGGCGGTCAGCTCCTCGCGCGCGATCGCGTCGGCCTTGCGCAGCAGCTCCAGGCGCTCGCGGGTGACCTCGCCGACGATGCGGATGCCCAGGCCGGGGCCGGGGAAGGGCTGGCGGGCGACGATGGCCTCCGGCAGCCCGAGCTCGCGCCCGATCGCGCGCACCTCGTCCTTGAACAGCGTGCGCAGAGGCTCGACGAGCTCGAAGCGCAGATCCTCGGGCAGCCCGCCGACGTTGTGGTGGCTCTTGATGTTGGCCGCGCCCGTGCCGCCGCCGGACTCGACCACGTCCGGGTACAGGGTGCCCTGCACGAGGAAGCGGATCGGCTCGCCGTCCGCGGCGGATTCCGCCACCAGCTCTGCCTGCGCCTGCTCGAAGGTCCGGATGAACTCGCGGCCGATGATCTTGCGCTTCTGCTCCGGGTCGGTCACCCCGGCGAGCTCGGCGAGGAAGCGCTCGGAGGCGTCCACGGTGACCAGGCGGATGCCGGTGGCGGCGACGTAGTCCTGCTCGACCTGCCGCCGCTCGCCCTCGCGCAGCAGCCCGTGGTCCACGAAGATGCACACGAGCTGGTCGCCGACGGCCTTGTGCACGAGCGCAGCGGCCACCGCCGAGTCGACACCGCCCGACAGGCCGCAGATCACCCGCGCGTCCCCCACCTGCTCGCGGATGCGCGCCACCTGCTCGGCGATCACGTTGCCCGGGTTCCAGTCCGCAGGGATCCCGGCGGCACGATGCAGGAAGTTCTCCAGCACCGCCTGCCCGTGCGCGGAGTGGCGCACCTCGGGATGCCATTGCACGCCGTAGAGCCGGCGCCGGTCGTCAGCGAAGGCGGCCACCGGCGTGGACAGCGTGCTCGCGAGCACCTCGAAGCCCTCCGGCGCGCGCACCACGGAGTCGCCGTGACTCATCCACGCCAGCTGCTCCTGCGGCAGGCCGGTGAGCAGCTGACCGCCGTCGCCGAGGGCGCGCACATCGGTGGCGCCGTACTCGCGCAGGCCGGTCTTCGCCACCTCGCCGCCGAGCGTCTGGGCCATCACCTGGAAGCCGTAGCAGATGCCCAGCACGGGCACCCCGAGATCGAGGATGGCCGGGTCGAGGGCCGGTGCTCCCTCCTCGTAGACGCTGGAGGGACCGCCGGAAAGCACGACGGCGGCGGGCCTGCGAGCGGCGATCTCCTCGGCCGTGACCGAGTGCGGCACGATCTCCGAGTAGACCTTCGCCTCGCGCACGCGGCGGGCGATGAGCTGGGCGTACTGCGCCCCGAAGTCGACCACGAGGACCGGGTGCTCCGCCGCGCCGCGCGCCTGCTCGGCAGCCTCCGCGACGGGCCCCTCCTCGAACGCCGCGGGCTCCGTCGTGTGGCGGGCGTCGCTCTCGCGCTCGCCGCTCACGCCGCCGCCCCCGCGGCGACCGGCTCCTGCGGCGCGTTGTCCCGCAGGTAGCGCTGCACCTCGCGAGCGGTGAGCACCTCGAGGACGAAGGACAGGAACGGAACCACGCCCGCCGCCGCCAGCACGATGAAGCGCCAGAACGGCCACCGCATGAGGCTCCAGACGCGGAACGCCGAGAACAGATAGACGACGTAGAACCAGCCGTGCGCGATGAGCACGCCGGTGGAGAGGTTCAGCCCCGTCCCGGTGCTCTGCAGCCCTTCGGGGGTGTGGGCGACGGGCGTGAAGACGAGGAAGCCGGAGGACCCGAAGGCGAACAGCTCGAAGCCGACCGCATACTTGACGATCATCTCCGCGCACAGAAGCAGGAGCATCACCCCGGTGATGATCGAGCAGACCCGGTAGAAGGTGAGCGCACCGCGGATGCGCGGGAAGTCCTCCGCCTTCGGCTTCAGGGTCGCCATGACCCCAGTCTATTCGCTTGCTCTGCGCGAGCCCTGGACGTCCTCTTCGGCCTCCGCCTCGGCCTCGGCCAGCTCGATCTCGCGGTGCCAGGCGTCCCGCACCAGCCTGTACCAGAAGTACAGGGCGAAGCCCGCGAACACCGCCCATTCGATCGCGTAGAAGAGATTCAGCCAGTTCAGGGTCTCCTCCGGCACCGGCGGTGGCGAGTCGATCGCCGTGAGGCCGGCGGGGGCGGAGGAGGCGACGAGGTAGCCGCCGTACGCGGGGCCGCTGTACTCGCTCCACATGTTCACGAGCTCGGCCACGGACATCGCCGAGGGCTCCCCGGGTGCGGCATGGCCCGCCGTCTCAGGGTCGTCCGGGGGCAGGTAGCGGCCGGTGAGGCTCACGGGCGCGGCCGGCTGTGCCGAGAGGGCGTCCCGGGCCGCCTCGACGGCGGAACGGTCGGCGGACCAGCCCAGGGCGACCGCCAGGTCGCCCTCGGCCTTCAGATGCCCCACGAGCCAGAAGCCGGTCTGCCCCTCGTTGAGGCGGCCGGGCAGCACCAGATAGTCGGCCGGCACATAGCTGCCCTGAACGCTGAGCATACGGCCGCCGGCCTGCTCCGAGACCGGGGCTCCAGGCTGTGTGACCTGACCGATCGGCACGACCGTCTCGGTGTCCAGCTGGTTGACGACCGCGTTGCGCACCGCCTGGCCCAGCTGCCACTGGCCCAGCAGGGCGAAGACCACCGCGAGGGCGAGCGCCAGGAAAAGGGCGAGGATCCAGCGCGGGCGGACCATCACCGAGACGAGGGTCGGCTGCGCGGGCGCCGCCGCGCTGCCGCGCCGACCAGCCTCCATCCGCCTGCCTCGCTCTCCCCGCTCGACGGGCCCTCAGTCTAGGCGACGCCCCTGGGCAGGAGCCGCTGCGCGCATGAGCGCTCAGGGATGCAGCCGGGCGATCGTCTCGTCCACACCCGTGGCGGTCACGTCGAAATCGGGCACCTGCAGGCGCACACGATCGGCCGCGACGTCGTCCGGCTGCTGCTGGCTCGCCCGCTCCGCCGCCACGCGCTGCAGGTAGCGCTCCACCTCCAGGCCCTCGCGCGCCTGGTCCCAGCCCAGCGCCTTCGCCATCAGGGCTGCCGCGACAGGGGCGGCGGAGACGCCGCGGTCCCACGCCTCGATGGAGATGCGGGTGCGTCGCGCGAGCACGTCGTCCAGGTGCATGGCACCCTCATGGGTCGCCGCGTAGACGACCTCCGCGCCGATGTAGTCGTCGGCCCCCGGCAACGGCTCGGCGAGGGTCGGATCCTCCGCGATGAGCTCGAACAGCTCGTCCACGAGCACGCCGTAGCGGTTGAGCAGATGCTCGATGCGCACGGGGTGCAGGCCGGTCTCCTTCGCCGTGCGGCCGCGCCTGTTCCACGCGGCGCGATAGCCCTCCGCGCCCACCAGCGGGATGTCCTCCGTCGTGGACGGAGGCACGCGGCCGTCTAGCGCCGCCACGGCTGCGTCGATGGCGTCCTTCGCCATCACGCGGTAGGTCGTCCACTTGCCGCCCGCCACGACCACGAGGCCCGGGACCGAGTGGGTGACGATGTGCTCTCGCGAGAGCTTCGACGTCTCCTCCGACTCGCCGGCCAGCAGAGGGCGCAGACCGGCGTAGACGCCCTCGACGTCCTCCCGGGTCAGAGGCACCGCCAGCACCCGGTTCACGTGCTCGAGGAGGTAGTCGATGTCGGCCGCGGTGGCCGCCGGATGCGCCTTGTCCAGGTCCCAGTCGGTGTCGGTCGTGCCGATGAGCCAGTGCCGCCCCCACGGGATGACGAACAGGACGCTCTTCTCCGTGCGCAGCAGCAGTCCCATCGTGGACTGGAACCGGTCCCGGGGCACGACGAGATGGATGCCCTTGGAGGCGCGCACCTTGAACTGGCCGCGCTCGCCGACCATCGCCTGCGTGTCGTCCGTCCACACGCCCGTGGCGTTGACGACCTGCTTGGCCCGCACCTCGAAGCGCTCGCCGGTGATCTTGTCGAGCACGACGACGCCGACCACGCGCTCGCCGACCTTGAGGAAGCCCTCCACGGCGGCGCGGCTGGCGACCTGTGCGCCGTAGGAGGCGGCGGTGCGCACGAGGTTGGTCACGTAGCGGGCATCGTCCACCTGGGCGTCGTAGTAGGACAGTCCTCCGCGATGCGCCCGTGAGGCGAGGCTGGGGACCGCGCGCCTGACCTGCCCGCGGCTGAGATGGCGATGGTGCGGCACCCCCGGCGGTCTGCCGCCGGTGTAGGAGAAGGCGTCATAGAGCATCATCCCCGCGCCGACGTAGAAGCGCTCGATGAAGCGCTTGCGCACCGGGTACAGGAAGCGGACCGGCTTGACCAGGTGCGGCGCGATGCGCTGCAGCAGCAGCCCCCGCTCGATGAGCGCCTCCCGCACCAGGCGGAAGTCGAGCTGCTCCAGATAGCGGATGCCCCCGTGCACGAGCTTCGAGCTGCGGCTCGAGGTGCCCGAGGCCCAGTCGCGCGCCTCGAGCAGGCCGGTCGTCAGCCCGCGCGTCACCGCGTCCAGTGCCGCGCCGGCACCGACGATGCCGCCCCCGACGACCAGCACGTCGAGCTCCGTGTCGCGCATGGCCGCGAGTGCGCGCTCGCGCTGCCGGGGGTTGAGGTCGGCGCCGATCCGGGTTCCGGCTCGACGGGAGTGCGGTTCGGCGGCCATCTCGGACTCCTCTGCAGCTAGGGCGCTACGACGACATCGATGCGCTGGAATTCCTTGAGCTCGCTGTAGCCGGTCGTCGCCATGGCCCGCCGGAGCGCTCCCGCCAGGTTGGCCGTTCCGTCCGCGACCGGCGCGGGGCCGTAGAAGATCTGCTCCAGCGGGGCGATCGCGCCCACGTGCATGCGGCTTCCGCGCGGCAGCTCGGGATGGTAGGCCTCCGCGCCCCAGTGCCAGCCGCCGCCGGGGGCGTCCGTGGCGCGCGCGAGAGCCGCGCCGAGCATGACGGCGTCCGCCCCGCAGGCGATGGCCTTCACGATCGCCCCCGAGCTGCCCAGGCCGCCGTCGGCGATGACGTGGACGTAGCGCCCGCCGGACTCGTCCAGGTAGTCGCGGCGCGCACCGGCGACGTCGGCCACCGCGGTCGCCATCGGCGCGTGGATGCCGAGGGTGGAGCGGGTCGTGGAGGCGGCGCCTCCGCCGAAGCCGACGAGCACGCCCGCGGCGCCGGTGCGCATGAGATGCAGGGCCGCCTGGTAGCTGGCGGCTCCGCCCACGATGACCGGCACATCCAGCTCGTAGATGAACTTCTTCAGGTCCAGCGGCTCGCGACCGCGGGACACGTGCTCGGCCGAGACCGTCGTGCCGCGGATGACGAAGATGTCCACGCCGGCCTCGATGACCGTCTGGTACAGCTCCTGCGTCCGCGCAGGCGAGAGCGAGCCGGCGACGGGGACCCCGGAGGCGCGGATCTCGGCCAGCCGGGCCGTGACGAGCTCGCGGTCGATGGGCGCGGAGTAGATCTCCCGCAGCCGGGCGATGACGTTCTCCTGGGGCAGGCCTCGGATCTCCGCCAGCAGCGGCTCCGGGTCCTCGTAGCGCGTCCAGAGGCCCTCGAGGTCGAGGACGCCCAGGCCTCCCAGCCGGCCGATCTGGATCGCCGTCGCCGGGGACACCACGGAGTCCATCGGCGCCGCGATGAACGGGGTCTCGAAGGTGAAGGCGTCGATCGTCCACTGCGTCGAGACGACCTCGGGGTCGCGGGTACGGCGACTCGGGACGACGGCGACGTCGTCGAAGGAGTACGCCCGCCGGCCGCGCTTGGACCGGCCGATCTCCAGCTCCATGCTCACCGGCTCAGCCTACCCGCGCGGCGCCGCACGGGTCAGCTGCTGAGGATTCAGCGGCGGTAGTTCGGAGCCTCCACGACCATCTGCACATCGTGCGGGTGCGACTCCTTCAGGCCCGCCGCGGTGATCCGCACGAAACGCCCCCGCTCCTTGAGCTCGGCGATGGTACGCGCGCCGGTGTAGAACATGGACTGGCGCAGCCCGCCCACGAGCTGGTAGACGACGGACGCGACCGGCCCCCGGTAGGGCACCTGGCCCTCGATGCCCTCGGCGATGAGCTGCTCGTCGCTGGGCACGTCGGCCTGGAAGTAGCGGTCGCGAGAATAGGAGGTCTTCTTGCCGCGGGTCTGCAGGGCTCCGAGCGAACCCATGCCGCGATAGTTCTTGAACTGCTTGCCGTTCACGTAGACGAGGTCCCCGGGGCTCTCGTCCGTGCCGGCGAGCAGCGAGCCGAGCATGACCGTGTCGGCGCCGGCTACGAGCGCCTTGGCGATGTCCCCCGAGTACTGCAGCCCGCCATCGGCGATGACCGGGACGCCGCTCTCTCGCGCGGCCAGGGAGGCCTCGTACACCGCCGTGACCTGGGGCACGCCCACCCCTGCGACCACGCGCGTGGTGCAGATCGAGCCCGGGCCCACGCCGACCTTCACCGCGTCGACCCCGGCGTCCACGAGGGCCTGGGCTCCCTCGCGGGTGGCCACGTTCCCGCCGATGACGTCGATGTGCGCGAAGGACGGATCCGACTTCAGCCGCCGCACGATGTCGATCACGCCGGCGCTGTCGCCGTTTGCCGTGTCCACCACGATGACGTCCACGCCCGCGTCGCGCAGCGCCTCCGCCCGCTCCCAGGCGTCCCCGAAGAAGCCGATCGCCGCGGCGACGCGCAGCCGACCCTCGGCGTCCTTCGTCGCGTTCGGGTACTGCTCGCTCTTGTCGAAGTCCTTGACGGTGATGAGGCCGGTCAGGTGGCCCTGCGCATCGACCAGCGGCAGCTTCTCCACCTTGTGCTGCGCGAACAGCGCCAGCGCCTGCTCGGGCTTGATGCCGGCCGGCCCCGTGATCAGCGGCGCGTGGGTCATCACGTCGCGCACCAGGGTGCTCTCGCGCTCGAAGGGCGAGACGAAGCGCATGTCGCGGTTCGTGATGATGCCGACGAGGCGGCCGTCGCCCTCCACCACGGGCAGGCCCGAGATCCGGAACTGGGCGCAGATCGCGTCGACCTCCGCGACGGTGGCGTCGGGGGTCGTGGTCACCGGGTTGCTGACCATGCCCGACTCCGAGCGCTTCACCTTGTCGACCTGGGCGGCCTGGTCCGCGATCGAGAGGTTGCGGTGGATGACCCCGATGCCTCCCTGGCGCGCCATCGCGATCGCCATACGGGCCTCGGTCACCGTGTCCATCGCGCTGGAGACCAGCGGGGCGTTCACCGTGATGCGGCGCGTCAGGCGCGAGGAGGTCTCCGCCTGGCTCGGGATCACGTCGGTGTGCCGCGGCAGCAGCATCACGTCGTCGTAGGTGAGCCCGACGAATCCGAACGGGTCGTGCTGATCCATCAATCGCCCCTTCTGCGCCTGGCACGGTTCGCGGGATCGCCGGCCCCCGTGGTTCTTCTCATGTTAACGCGGCGACCTGGGCTTCATTCCGCCGTCCCCCGGATCCCGCCGCCGGACGGAGGTGCGGCGGGCGCGGTGGCGTCCGCGGCGGGGCGAGGCCCAGCGGCACCTGCCTGCCCTCCGTGCTCTGCGGGCCGTCCGCGTTGTGCGGGCTGCCCTGCCGGGCGCGAGCGCTGCGTCGCCAGGAACTGCAGCACGCCGTCCACGATGATCAGGGCGATCGCCGCCCAGACGATGGCGAAGCCCGCCCAGCGCACCGGTGGCATGCTCTCGCCCATGAGGAAGACACCGCTGATGAACTGCAGGATGGGGGCGAGGAACTGGATCAGCCCGACCAGGCTCAGCGGCAGCCGCCTGACCGCGGTGCCGAACAGCAGCAGCGGCACCGCCGTGACGAGACCGCTGAGGATCACCGCAACGGTGTGCAGAGGGCTGACCCGCCCGAAGGTGGTGCCTGCGACCGCGGCCACGATGCCGAGCTGCACGACCGCCACAGGCACCAGGAGCGCCGTCTCGATCGTCAGCCCGGAGACCGTGTCGACACGGGCGCCGACACGGTTGCGCACCAGCCCGTACAGGCCGAAGGACAGCGCGAGGACGAAGGCCAGCCACAGCTCGCCGCCGGCGAAGGCGACGAGGACGATCACCGCGACCGCGGCCACGCCGACCGCAGCCCACTGCAGCGGGCGCAGCCGCTCGCGCAGGAACAGGACCCCGAGCAGGACGGACACGAGCGGGTTGATGAAGTACCCGAGGCTCACCTCGACGACGTGACCGGTTGACGCGGCCAGGACGAAGGCCTGCCAGTTCACGTACATGAGGGCCGTCGAGACGGCGAGCGTGCCGAGCAGGCGCCCGTCCCGCGCGATGGCGAGCAACCGGGGCCACGAGCGCGTCACCAGGACGAGGACGGCGCAGAATCCGAGCGTGAACAGCCCCCGCCAGGGAATGAGCTCCCAAGCCGTCGACGGGGCGAGGGCGGCGAAGAAGCCCGGCAGCACGCCCCAGGCGAAGTAGGCGCCCATGCCGGCGAGCACCCCGGTGCGGAACTGGCCGGGGACTCCCGCCGAAACGGTAGCTGCGCCCCTGGCCATCACTCGATGCTATGCCCGCCCGGAGCGCGCCGCTGTGCAGCGGCAGCCCTCCACCACGGCTGCTGAACGCCGCTCGGCGGATGCGCGAAGGGGCCCGGCCCACCCGGCCGGACCCCTTCCCGGAGTCGGTGCGTCGTCAGCGGACGACGACGGCGAGCACGTCGCGCGCCGAGAGGACGAGGTACTCCTCGCCCGCGTACTTGACCTCCGTGCCGCCGTACTTCGAGTAGATGACCTTGTCGCCGACGGCCACGTCGAGCGGGATCCGGTTGCCGTTGTCGTCGATGCGGCCCGGGCCCACGGCCACGACCTCGCCCTCCTGCGGCTTCTCCTTGGCGGTGTCCGGGATGACCAGACCGGAAGCGGTCGTCTGCTCCGCCTCGACCTGCTTGATAACGATGCGATCCTCGAGCGGCTTGATGGAGACCGACACGGTTGACCTCTTTCTTATCGAAGACTGGTTAGCACCCGCACGACGGGAGTGCTAAGCCGAGTGTAGAACCTCGACTAGCACTCCTGCAAGGCGAGTGCCAATCTCGGCCGCGGGTGCTGCTGCCACGCTAGCCTGCCGTGGTGGATCGCGCGCAGCTGGAGGCCCTGCTGACGCCGGCCGCGCTGGACCTGCTCGACCAGACCCCCGAACCCGCCGACGAGGCCGAGACGATGCGCCTGGTCGAGCGGCTGCGCCGCGCGGGGCATCCGGCGCCGCTCGTCTCAGCGGTGGTCGCGCAGCTGCGGCTGCGCGCGGCGGCGCGCGTCAAGTTCGGGCCCTTCGCGACGCAGATGCTGTTCACCGCCGCCGGGCTGGAGCAGGCCACCCGGCTGCGCGTCGCGGCTCTGCGCGCCGGCCGCTTCCGCGCGCTCGACGCCGCCCGGGTGGTCGACCTGGGCTGCGGCATCGGCGGGGACGCCCTGGCTCTGGCCGGCCTCGGCCTCACGGTCGCCGCCGTCGAGGCGGACGAGGTCACCGCCGCCATCGCCAGCTACAACCTCGCCCCCTTCCCCGAGGCCACCGTCTCCCACGGGCGCGCGGAGGACTTCCCCCTCCTGGCGGGCGATGCCGTCTTCCTCGACCCCGCACGGCGTACGACGAGCACGGCGGGGACGCGGCGACTGAGCGATCCGGAGGCCTTCTCGCCGCCCTTGTCCTTCGCGCTGGACGTCGCTGCGCGCCACCCGACCGCGATCAAGCTCGGCCCTGCCTTCGATCGCGACCGACTGCCGCCCGGAGCGGAGGCGCAATGGGTCTCGGTGGACCGCAGCGTCGTGGAGCTGTGCCTGTGGACGGGCGGCCTCGCCCGGCCGGGCATCGGCCGCGCCGCCCTGGTGCTCGGCGATGACGGCGCCGAGGAGCTGCACGGCGCGGCGGACAGCGCCCCCGCGCCCGTCCGGCCGCTGGGCGAATACCTGCACGAGCCGGACGGTGCCGTGATCCGCGCGGGGCTGCTCGGCATGCTCGCCGAGCGGCTGGACGCGGGCGTCGTCTCGCCCGGGATCGCCTACCTCACCTCAGACGCGCCCGCCACCGGACGACTCGCGCAGAGCTTCCGGGTGCGGGAGCGGCTGCCCGCACGCGAGAAGGAGCTCGCTCGGGCTCTGCGCGAGCGCGGCATCGGGCGACTGGAGATCAAGAAGCGTGGAGCCGACGTGGACCCGGCGGCGCTCCGACGGCGACTGCGGCTGTCCGGGCCCGCCTCGGGGACGATCATCCTCACGCGGGAGGGCGAGCGTCACGTCGCGCTGCTCGTCGAGCGCGCGCCTCAGTAGTAGCTGTGCTGGCTGGCAGAGAAGATCACGATCCAGACGATCGCTCCGCACAACCCGAAGAACGCTCCGATGCAGCCCAGGATGAGGCCGATGGTGGACATCGTCTTGCCGCCCGGCTCACGGCGCAGGCCCAGGCTGCCGAGCACGATCGCCGACACGCCCGCCGCGAGCGCGACGAAGGACGAGAGGAAGGGGATCCACCACAACAGCGTCCCGAACACGGCCGAGGCGATGCCGAGGGAGAGGCTCCAGATGCTGCGCGGGCGGGGCCCGAGCTGGCGCGCGGGATAGGGATACGCGTATCCGGCCGCGGCGCCCTGCTGGGAGGAGGCCTGGGCGTAGCTCTGGTAGGCCTGCTGCTGAGCATAGGGCTGCTGCTGGG
>Ga0164243_10000537_pt1 | contig 69517 bp, 63 predicted proteins | sample OricompcompostOP_FD_108781 | JGI IMG/M metagenome (GOLD analysis project Ga0164243, IMG submission 108781) | Organic Plus compost microbial communities from Emeryville, California, USA - Original compost - Organic plus compost (OP) | ecosystem: Engineered > Solid waste > Mixed feedstock >... | reverse complement strand
GAAGGCTGCGCGATCGCTCCCGCCCCGTGCTGTCCTTCATATAACCAATGTGGTTCTGTATGTCAAGCCCTTATTAGCCCCTCCCCTTTAGGGGAGGGGTTGGGGTGGGGTGGTGCTTCCAGGCCAAGCCATCGCCTGGGGCTAAACCCCACCCCCTGACCCCCTCCCCTCAAGGGGAGGGGGAGCCCTTCGCAGCAATCCCCAGGTCAGGCCACGGCGCCCCGTTGAGGGAGCTGGCGGAACAGGCTGCGGGCGTCCTGGGCGGACATGGGGCGGCCGAAATAGTAGCCCTGGATCTTGCTGCAGCCCAGTTCGCGGATCAGCTCGGCTTCCTCGGCGGTTTCGACGCCTTCCGCGGTGGTGGACATGTCGAGGCTCTGGGCCATGGCGACCACCGCGCGGATGATGGCGAGGCTTTCGGCATTGTTCCGCGCCGCGCCCTGCACGAAGCTGCGATCCACCTTGATGGTCGAGAAGCGCAGCTTGCGCAGATAACCGAGCGAGGAATAGCCGGTGCCGAAATCGTCCAGCGCCACGCTGCATCCCAGCGCCATGATCTGCTCGAGCGTGGCCCGCGCAGTCGCGCCGTCGCGCACGAAGATGCTTTCGGTCACCTCGATCTCCAGCCGGTGAGGCGCAAGCCCGGAGGCAAAGAGCGCGCCGACCACCCGATCCGCGAATTGCGGATCGAGCAGCTGCTCGCCCGAGACGTTGACCGCCACGCGCACATGACTGGGCCAGGCCAGCGCTTCGCGGCACGCCTCACGCAGCACCCAATCACCGATCGGCACGATCAGGCGGGTGTCCTCCGCCAGGGGGATGAAGCGCGCCGGGCTGATCATGCCGTGCTCCGCGCTCTTCCAGCGCAGCAGCGCCTCGAAGCTGACCACGCCTTCGCTTCGCGCGTCCACCACCGGCTGGTAATCGAGGAACAACTCCCCGCGCTCCAGGGCCCGGCGCAGGCACAGCTCTAGCTGTCGCCGCTCTTCCGCATCGGCATGGAGCGAAGGCTCGTAGGTGCAATGGACCGAGCCGCCTTCGCCTTTCGCGCGGTAGAGCGCGAGATCGGCGCTGCGCATCAGCATCTCCACGGTCTGCCCGTCGCGCAGGCCGATCGCCGAGCCGATGCTGGCGCCGACATAGAGCGTGTGGTGATCCACCTCGTAAGGCAGGGAAAGCCGCTCGATCACCGTTTCGGCGACCCGGGCCACCCTGGCGCGATCGGAGGCGTCGCGGATGACGATGGCGAATTCGTCGCCGCCAAGCCGCCCGCACAGCTCGTTATCGCTCATCAGCCCCTTGAGGCGGGCGGAAACCTGCGCCAGCAGCCTGTCGCCCACCTGATGGCCGAGGGAATCGTTCACGGCCTTGAACCGGTCGAGATCGATCATCAGGAAGGCGCAGCGCGTGCGCCATTGTTCGGCATAGCGCATCGCCTCGCCCAGCGTCTCGGTCAGCATCAGGCGGTTGGGGAGGCCGGTCAGCGTATCGTAGCGGGCGAGATAGGCGATCTTCTCGTCGGATTCGCGCTGTTCGGTGATGTCGGAGCCCACGCCGCGAAAGCCGAGGAAGGTCCCGCTTTCATCGACGATCGGCGTGCCCGACAGCTCCCACCAGCGCTTCCCGCCGCCGATCGAGACCTGCACCGGCAAGGCGGAGAAGCTTTCCCGCCGCTTCAGCCTTTCGGCAAGCTCGTGCAGGCTGGGCGGGAATTGCGCGGTCTCCCAGGCGCTGCCGGCGATCAGGCGGATGAAGGATTCGCCATCGATCTCCTCGGGCGCCTTGCCCAGCGCAAAGGCGAAGCGCGGGCTGGCGGAGCGGACCCGGCGCGAGGTGTCGATCTGCCACAGCCAGTCGGCCTCGTTCTCCTCGAACTCGCGCAGCAGGAGGGAGACGACCTCGCTCTGCTCGGCCGCGTTCGCCTCCGCGATGCAGGCCGAAAGGTAGATCCGCGCGGAGCGGATCGCCCCGCCCATCGCCAGGCCGCAGAAGGCCGCGGCGAGCGCCGCATATCCGTATTCCCCGTCCAGCGAGAAGGTGGAGATCGCGGCAAGCCCGGTGATCGAGGCGAAGACCAGCGTGGTGATCGGCGTGGCGGCGAAGGCCAGGGTGGTGCCGGCGATGAGCATCGCGGTCAGCGCCCAGAAGGCGACATGATCCACCGGCGCCCCATAAGGCACGAACAGGACAAAGGGCGCCGCCCATGCCAGCGCGACCAGCGCGGTGCCGGATGCATGGCGGGCATATTCGCGCCGCGTCATCTCCCGGCGATCGACATCCCGCAGCCCGGCATCGATGTGGGAGGCGTTCCACAGCACCGCCACCAGCGCCAGCGACCAGCCGGCGAGCAGCGGCGGGGGCACCCGGCCGAGGAAGATGCTGAAGGTCAGCACCAGCGCGATCGCGTGGGCGAGGAAGCGCGACGGCGCCATGGCCCCGAGCCGCGCATATTGGAGCGCGCGCAGGCCCGCCCAGTTCCCCTCATGCGGCCGGGCCAGGCCGATCACGGCGAGATCGGTGAGCCGCAGCGGCAGCCGGGGCAGGTCGGAGCGCGTGTCTTTCACGCCGCCGCACTTAGGCGATAATGGTTAGCGCAGCGTAAATCGGGCGGCGGATGGAGGGGGCGCAGGCCTTCCCGCCAGCGTCATCCTGAACTTGCTCAGGATGACGAAGGGAGGGACGCGAGGGAGGATGTTGGGGAAAGGATGCCGGGGGAAGCCGCACTTCCCCCGATTCTGCCCCCTTGGCGCCCTAGCCCGCCGGCCCTTCCAGCAGGCCCGGCGTCTTCAGCGGGATGGCGTAGACGTCGTCGCAGGCGGTGATGTAGAGCGTTTTGGCATCGTCCCCGCCGAAGGCCAGCGCGGAAGCGCAGATCAGGCGCTTGGGCTCGGCATCGCCCAGCTTGGGCATGTGGAGCAGGCCCAGCAGCTTGCCCTGGGGGGAAGTGATCCGCACGATGCCCGGCATCGGCCCGGTGGAATAGAGATTGCCAAGGCTGTCGGTCTTCATCCCGTCGCCGATGCCGTCGCCTTCGGTGAACACCTCGCCGGGGCCGGCCGATCCGTCCGGCCTGATCGGATAGCGCATGATCCGGGGCTTGGCCGTCATCGTGCCGGCCGAGAGATAGAGATATTTGTCGTCGGGAGAGAGCGCGATGCCGTTGGGCTCCTCACCCAGCTGCTCGCGGCTCACCACCTGGGTGACCTTGCCGTCCTTCCACATCCATACCGAATTCGGCATCTCCGCCAGGCCGCCGTCGATCCCGCCGCGCAGGCCGACATCGGAATCGGTGAAGTAGATCGCGCCGTTCGCCGCGATCGCGACATCGTTCGGCCCGTTGAAACGCTTGCCGCCGCCATTATTGGCCAGCACGGTGCGGGTGCCGTCCTTCTCCAGCCGCATCAGCGCTCGATCCTGGCCGGCGCACCAGACCAGCCGGCCCTGCGGATCGATGCCCGTGCAGTTCGGGCCGATCAGGATCATGTGGATGCGGCCGATATAGGCCAGCTTCCCGTCATGCGCGAAGTCCGAACCGCTATAGCCCGCCTTGTCCAGCAGCACCGAGACCTGGCCTTCCGGGGTGATCTTGTAGATCACATTGCCGATGATGCTGCTGATCAGCAGATGGCCGGGCTCCCCCGCCTTGCCGCGGACCCATACGGGCCCGTCGCTGAAGCCGAAGCCGGACGCCAGGGTGGTGAGCTGCGCATCCGGCGCGATCAGGCTGTCGAGCGCAGGATCGGCCCGGGTGATGGTGAAAGGCTGCGCCGCCTCTTCCTCGCCCCCTGCCTGGGCATGGACGGGGGAGAAGGCCAGGCCGGCCGCCAATACGGTGCAGGCGAGCAGGCCCCTCGCCCCCCGCAGGCCGGCCGACACGGCCCGCGCCGCCCTTCCCCCCGAAGGTCGCGCCTTGGCTGACGAATTTCGCATGAGTGCCATCCTCTTCCGGACCCTTGTTTTCTCTTGCGAGCGCGCGGGCGGCCGACGGGTCGCAGACTCGGCCGTCGCCGGCCGCCCGGGCCGGCTTCCGCAGCGCGGCCTTTCCCGATTTCCCGGAAGAAGGCGGGAATCCGGCCAAGGCTGCCTTGGGATCAAACCGGCACGAGCGGAAAGCTCATTATCATGTTAAGTTATTTATCGCGCATCCGCAACAGATAGGGAGGTGATCCCAGGCCATGCGCTTCAGCCCTTCCATCACCCGGAAAGGCTATGTATTTCGATCATAGCATAATTTACATGTGTATGATATTAAGATGACCATCCTCCTCCATGCCGGATTCGGCACCCTGGATGGGGACCGAGAGACACTTGGGCAGGGAAGGCCATCTGCGCCCGACTCGCCCAGCCCGGACGGCGGCGGAGGATGCCTTTCTCCGCTTCGCCCTCCCGGTTGCGCCCTTGCGCCGAATCAAGGAAGAAAAGCTAAACAGCTTAAACTTTCCTTTTTTCCGATCCTCGAAGCCAGATCAGGCCGCACTGCCCAATTTACCAGGGTTTTCCGGAAATGCCCCTTGATGATGATAGCGCGTTGACATCGCGGCCCGCCGATCATATTCTTAACATGTTATGTTGTTGAGGGCAGGTCTTCGCAGCATACTAAACGCACAGGCGCCGCATGAGGCGGCCGCACAGATGCACAGGATCGGAGAGGGTAATACTATGCGCACAGGACGATTCCGCCGTTCGTCGATCGCGAGCCGCGGCCTGTTGGCAGGCAGCTGCATTTCAGCGCTGCTCGCGATCGCCACGCCGGCCGCGGCACAGGATGGGGGACAGAAGGCCGACCAGGGCGGCTCGCAGGATCCGCTGGGGACGATCGTCGTTACCGCGCGGTATGTCAGCGAGGACATCCAGACCGCACCGATGGCGATCTCGGCGCAATCCGCCGATCAGCTCGAGGCGGCGAACATCTCGAACGTCGCCAATCTCGGCGCCGTGATCCCGAACCTCTACACCCATCCCAGCCTCGCGCAGGCGAGCGGCCCGGTGATCGCGATGCGCGGCGTGCTGCAGGATCAGGACAGCTATGCGCGCGCGCCGGCCGTGGCGCTCTATGTGGACGATGTCTATCACGCCACGGTGGTCGGCTCGGCGCTCGAATTGACCGATATCGACCATGTCGAAGTGCTGCGCGGCCCGCAGAGCACCCTTTCGGGCGCGGCCAGCATCGGCGGCGCGATCAAGGTCTACACCGTGGAGCCCAAGGGCGACGGTTCCGGCTTCGCCACGCTCACTTATGGCTCGCGCAACAAGATCGGCGCTTCGGGCGCGATCGATCTCGGCCTGACCGACAATCTCGCCCTGCGCGTTTCAGGCCATTACGAGCGGCAGGACGGCTATGTCGACCTGCTGGACTTCACTTGCGAGATGAACCGGCAAGGCACGCCCGAGCTCGCCGGCTCCTTCCCGCTGTCGCAGCCGAATGCCGCCATCAACGATTGCAAGATCGGCGAAGAAGGCGGCTACAACCGTGGCGGGATGCGCGCGAAGCTGAAGTGGGAGCCGACGCCGGACCTCACCATCAGCCTGGGCGGCAGCTTCGATATCAGCGACGGGCAGGAAACGCCCGAGCTGCTGGTCAAGACGACCAACCCCTACCCCAACAGCAATGCCATCGTGGGCCGCTACAACGAAGCGATCGAGGATCAGTTCGGGGTCCGGTATGACGACCGCTTCCTGGCCCCGGCGGACAAGCCCTATTCGGCCTATTCGACCTTCTGCCGTCCGCTGCTCGAAGGGGTGATCCAGCAGCCGCCCTATCAGCCGGTGCCCTCGGGCATCTGCTATCCCAAGACGAAGAAGCAGGACAAATACACCGGCTACGGCCGCATCAACTACAACCTGGCCGACAATGTCCACATGACGGCGATTGCCGCCTATTCCGAATACAGCAACCATTTCAGCCAGAACGGCGACGAATCCCCGCTGGGCTACGTGCTGTCGCATTGGGACCAGAGCGTGAAGCAGAAGACCGCGGAACTGCGGTTCGACGGCACGCTGTTCGACGACAGGCTGAACTGGGTCGTGGGCGGCTTCCTGATGCGCTACAAGGGCTATTCCAGCGGCTTCATCGGCTACGTCACCAACAACTTCAACCAGGACGATACGGCGAATATCAAGTCGCAATCGGCCTTCTTCCACCTGGACTTCAACCTCACCGACAGGTGGCGTGTTTCCGGCGGCGCCCGCTACACCACCGGCTCGACCGAATATTCGATCGACCACCCGCCCCTGATCACCGTTCCCGAGCCCTTCACCTCCAAGCAGAGGCGCTGGGACTGGCTGATCTCGACCGACTATCAGGTGACTGACGACCTGCTGGTCTACGGCACGATCGCCACCGGATCGCGCGCTCCGGGCGTGACCACTATCGTGATCACCCCTCAGCAGATGACCAGCACGCCGGGCGAAGAGCTGATTTCCTACGAAGCGGGCATCAAGAGCGAATTCTTCGATCGGCATCTGCGAATGAACCTCGCGGCGTTCTACACCGATTACAGCTCGCTCTCCGCCTCGCAGCAGGGCGTCCAGTGCCTGGCCGAAGCCAACCCGGTCTGGCATCCCTCCGCCGATTCCTGCAAGGACTATGCCGACCCGGGCTCCGTGCCGTGGTTCGTCTCGGCGGGCCGGCCAGCCACCATCAAGGGCTTTGAATGGGATATCACCGCCCTGCCCGTGGACGGCCTCAGGATCGACTGGTCCGGCGGCTACAACAAGTTCGAATCCGGCGTGAAGGAAGTCGGCGCGCCCGGCTATCTCGCCCCCGGCAACCACCGCCAGCCTTCGTGGAACATGCATGCCGACATGCAGTATGACATCCAGACCTCGATCGGCACCTTCACGCCGCGCGTGGACTGGATGTGGCAGTCCCAGCAGGACTTCGAACCGGCATCGGGCTTCCAGGCGCCAGGCCCGGACTACATCATCGATGCCTATTCGGTGTGGAACGCCCAGCTCACCTACAAGCCGAACGACAGCCAATGGTCGGCGGTGTTCGCGGTCACCAACATCGCGGACAAGTTCTACTATTACCAGCTGTTCAACGGGACGCAGGTCAACATCTCCAGCCCCGTTGCACCTCCGAGGGAATTTTCACTGACGTTGCGGCGCGAATTCTAAGACTCCGCGTCGTTTCCTCCCTGACTTGCCCGCAGCGCTCCCAGGCGACAGCCTTGTGGCACTGCGGGCGGTTTTTCGGAGATTTTAGGGTTGGGAGAATTGCGGTGAAGATGAAAAGCCTGCTTCTGCTTGCCGCCGCGGCGGCGCTCGGCCCTTCGATGGCCCACGCCGAAATCGCCGCGCCGGGATCGAAGATCGTTCCGCCGGCCATGCCCAAAGCGCAGATGCGCGGAGACGGGCCGCCACCCGCGGCGAAGGATTTCAGCATCACGGTGAACGATCCCGCCCTCAAAGACATCATCGCGCCCGATGCGGAGCTGATCGAGCTGGCGCGGGATTTCGGCCTCAATGAAGGGCCGGTCTGGATGCCCGACGGCGGAGACGGCTACGTGCTGTTCGGCGGGCTGCTGGACAATGTGATCTACAAGGTCACCCCGGGCGGGAAGGTCTCGGTATTCCTCGATTACGCGGGCTATACGGGCGACGATGCCGGGCATACCGGCACCCAGACCCGCGCCGGCCGCTCGCATGTGCTGCTGATCGGCCCTTCCTGCACCGGGCGCGATCCGCAAGGGCGGCTGATCTGGTGCGCGGACAACGACCGGATGGTGATGCGGCTGGAAAAGGACGGCACCCGCACCGTGCTGTCCGCCGGCTATGACGGCAAGCGCTTCAACGGTCCGAACGACATCTCGATCTCGCGGGACGGGGCGGTCTACCTAGCCGACAATCCGTTCGGGCTGCGCGATGCGGATGAAAGCCCGGACAAGCAGCTGCCCAACGCCGTCTACCTGATCAAGGACGGCAAGACGATCCGGCTGCTGGACGAGAAGGAGCTGGGCTTCATGCCCAACGGCATCACCCTCTCACCCGACGGCAAGTTCCTCTATCTCTCGGCGGGCTTCCGCACGATGAAGCGCTTTCCGGTGAAACCCGACGGGACGCTGGGGCCGGGAACCCTGTTCACCGAAGGCGACGGCATGGGTGACGGGATGAAGACCGACCTTGCGGGTAACGTGTTCTCCACCGGCGGCGGCGCGCCGGGGATCGTGCGCATCACTTCCCCCGCGGGCAAGCTGCTCGGCACGCTCAACCTGCCTTCCTATGGCGGGGAGCCGAAGCGCCAGATCTGCGCGACGAACGTCGCCTTCGGCGGGGCGGACGGGAAGAGCCTGTTCATCACCGCCTGCGATGCGCTGTTCCAGCTGCGGCTGAAGAAGCCTGCGGTGGAGCCGGGGAAATAGGCGCGGCCCACCACGGTTCGCGCCCTTCCCCTCGCCCCGACAACCCCCTTCTACACCTCTTCCGGCGGCAGCGCCCTGCCCCGGATCATGTCCGCCGCCTTCTCGCCGATCATCATGGTTGGCACGTTGGTATTGCCGGACGGATCTTCCGGCATCACCGAGGCATCGGCCACGCGCAGGTTCTCGATCCCGATCACGCGCAGCTGCGCATCCACCACCGCGTCCTCGTCCACCCCCATGCGGCAGGTTCCCACCGCATGATGGCGATGCTCGGCCCGCCGGCGGATGTCGACGATCATCTCGGCATCGGTCCGCACCTCGGGGCCGGGCAGCAGTTCCTCGGCGATGAGCTGGCGGATCGGATCGCGGCCGAACAGGTCGCGGCTCAGCTTCAGCGCTTCCACCATCGCATCGACATCGGCCTGCTCGGCGAACATGTTGAACAGGATGCGCGGATGATCGAGCGGGTTCGACGAGCGCAGCCGCACCCACCCGCGCGACAGCGTGTGCAGCACGCCGATGCGGGCGGTGAAGGCATAGACGGGCGGCTTGGTCAGACCGGGAAACCACAGGTCGGCATGCTGGTGCACGGCCATGGTGATGATCTGGATGTCCGGCCGCTCCAGCTCCGGCCGCGTGCGCATGAAGATATTGGCGGTGGTGCCGGCCGTGGTGAACGGCCCTTCGCCGAACAGCGCCCAGCGCATCACCGACAATGTCGCGCGGTCGAGGCGCAGATGGCGCGTGAAGCCCAGCTTGCCCTGCGCGCGGTAGATGTTCAGCAGATTGGGATGCTCGTGCAGGTTCTCGCCCACGCCCTTGAGGTCGTGCACCACCTCGATCCCCACCGATCGCAGGTGATCGGCCGGGCCGATGCCCGACAGCATCAGGAGCTGTGGCGAATTATAGGTTCCGCCGCACAGCACCACTTCGCGATCGGCATAGGCCCGCTCCACCTTGCCCTTGCGCAGATATTCCACGCCCACGGCGCGCTTGCCTTCCAGGAGGATCCTGGTCGCCTGGGCCCGGGTGACGACGGTGAGATTGCGCCGCAGCTGCATCGCGGGATGGAGATAGGCGCGCGAGGAGCTGGCCCGGCGGCCGAAATTGGTGGTCAGTTCCACCCGGCTGATGCCTTCCTGCGCCGGCCCGTTCTGATCGGTGCTGGCCGCCAAGCCCGCGTTCACGGCCGCTTGCAGCAGATAGGGGAAATGCGCGTCCGGCAGGTCGACCGGCACGTTGCGCACCGGCCCTTCGGTGCCATGATACACGCCGGGGCCGCGCCAGCTGGCTTCCAGCTTCTTGAAATAGGGCAGCACGTCCCGGAAGCTCCACCCTTCCAGCCCCTGGCGGTGCCACAAGTCGTAGTCGGCGCGGTTGCCGCGCACGTTGATCATCGCGTTGATCGAGGAGCAGCCGCCCAGGGTCTTGCCGCGCCAGACGGGCAGCCTGCGGCCGTCGAGCCCCGGCTCCGGCTCGGATTCGAAGGGCCAGACATAGGCGCGGCTGTTCGCGACCTTGGGAAAGGCGATCGGCATCGCCATGAACGGATGATCGTCGCGCCGCCCGGCTTCGAGCAGCAGGACGGACACGTCCGGATCCTCGCTGAGCCGGGACGCGACGATCGATCCCGCGGAACCCGAACCTATCACAATATAATCGTATGACTTCATCATGCGTCCCGGCGGGGCCGGTGGTCCCGCGATGTCTTTGCCATGTCCGGAAGGCGCCGGAGCGGATACGGGCGGACAGAAGCTCCGCTCCTCGCAAAAATACTTCCACTTCGAATAAAATATTCGGCCGACCTGATCCCTTCCAGCGGCACGCACAGCCCGACGAATCGGGCGGGCCTGCACGCGTTCCTGATCAGAAAAAGCCGGATTGTGCCATCGTTCTTCGAAACCTGCTCGCCCGATGGCCGTTGGAAAAGCGCTTTCAACCCCGTCATTCCGCCCTTCCCGGCTCCACTTCCTGTCCCGCCAAAGCCTGCCGCCCCGAAGGCCTGGACAGATTCGGGTTGTGCTTGCGCAACGGTTGAGTATAAATTTAACACGTGAATAATAGCGCGATAACATCGCGCCAGACAAGGGGGAAGGAATGCGTATTCTGCCACGGGCCAGCGCGCCCTGGGTTCTGGCCATCCTGCTGCTTCTGATCGGCCTCTACCTCCTGGTGAACGGCGTCGAGCTCGCGATGCTGGGGGGTTCGTTCTATTATGCAGTGACGGGATTTGCCGTCACCGTCGCCGCGATCCTGCTCTGGCAGGGCCGCAAGCTCGGCATGTGGCTCTACGCCGCGATGCTGGGCTGGACGGTGCTGTGGGCGCTGTGGGAAGTCGGCCTCGACGGCTGGGGCCTCGCCGCGCGGCTGATCGCCCCCTTCGTCCTCGGCCTGTGGTTCCTCCTTCCTCACGTTCGCCGGGGGCTCGCCTGATGCGCCGCGCGACAGGCAAGGCGCCGCGCACCGCCCTCGCCCGCCGGCTGGCCGTTTCGCTGGCAGTGGCGATCCCGCTCGGCTTTTCGGCGCTGCAGGCCGCCGATGGCGACTGGCTGCATTACGGCAATGATCCGGGCGGGCAGCGTCATTCGCCGCTTGCCCAGATCACTCCGGCCAATGTGCAGAAGCTCGAACGGGTGTGGCGCTACAAGCTGCCGCCGACGAACAACCCTTACGGCAAGCAGTTCGTCTCGTTCGAGGCGACCCCGCTGCATGTGGAGGACGGGCTCTATTTCTGCGCACCGGACAATGTGATCATCGCGCTCGACGCGGAAACCGGCAAGCCGCACTGGACCTTCGATCCCAAGGACCGGAAGTGGAGCGGGTTCCGCCTCTGCCGCGGCGTCGCCTATTACCACGCGGCGCAGGCCGGCGTGGCTTGCCCGGACCGCATCATAGCGGCGACCACCGATGCGCGGCTCTTCGCGCTGGACCGGCGCACGGGCAAGCCGTGCCCGGGCTTCGGCAAGGACGGTTTCGTCGATCTGCTGGCCGGCATGGGCAAGGTCGATCCGGGCACTTACACCGTCAGCTCCGCTCCCACCATCATCGGCGACAACGTGGTGCTGGGCGGCGGAGTGAACGACAATGGCAAGCTGAACAATCCTTCCGGCGTGATCCGCGCCTTCAACGCGGTGACCGGCGAACTCGCCTGGGCGTGGGACATGGGCCGGCCCGGAGAGAAGGGCCTGCCGCCGGACGGGCAGGAATATACCCGCGGCACGCCCAATGGCTGGGCGCCGTTCAGCGCGGATCCGGGGCTCGGCCTGGTCTTCGTTCCCACGGGCAACAGCAATCCGGACAATTACGGCGCCCATCGCAGCCAGGAGGCGGAGAAATATTCCTCCGCCGTGGTCGCGCTCGACGCCGCGACGGGGGATGTGCGCTGGTCCTACCAGATGGTCCATCATGACCTGTGGGACTATGATACGGCTTCCCAGCCCGTGCTCACCGATTTCCCTACCGCTTCCGGCCCGGTTCCCGCGGTGATCCAGGCGACGAAGCGGGGCGAGGTGTTCGTGCTCGACCGCCGTACCGGCGTGCCGCTGACCGAAGTGGTGGAGAAGCCCGTGCCCCAGGGTGGAGGCAAGGGCGACTGGACAGCGAAGACCCAGCCCTTCTCGGTGGAGATGCCGTCCTTCTCGGGCCCGCCCGTCACCGAGGAATCGATGTGGGGGATGACGCCGCTGGACCAGCTGTGGTGCCGCCTCCAGTTCCGCAAAGCCCATTATGACGGGCAGTTCACCCCGCCGACCGACGGCAAGCCCTGGCTCTACGCCCCGGGCTGGATGGGCGGAGTGGACTGGAGCAGCGTCTCGGTCGATCCCGAGCGGAATATCATGGTGGCCACCACCATGCATATCGCCAATTACGACCGCTTCGTGACGCATGAGGAAGCCAAGCGCGATCCGAAGCTGCGCAAGGCGGCGCTGCCGCAGGAAGGCTCGCCCTATTTCGGGGTGATCGCGGATTACTTCCATTCGCCGCTGGGCATACCCTGCCAGCAGCCGCCTTACGGCCGGCTCAACGCGGTGGACCTCAAGACGCGCAAGCTGCTGTGGAGCGAGCCGCTGGGCACCGCGAAGCATAGTGGACCGCTGGAGATTCCGTTCCTGCGCGTGCCTTTCGCGATCCCGATGGGCAACGTCACGATGGGCGGCAACATGGTGACGAAGAGCGGGCTGATCTTCATCGGCGCCTCGCTCGACCAGCAGTTCCGCGCGATCGACGTCCATAGCGGCAAGGAATTGTGGAGCGCGCCGCTGGAAGCCCCCGCCTTCGCCACGCCGATGACCTATGTCTCGCCCCGAAGCGGGCGGCAGATGGTCGCCGTCGCGGTGGGCGGGTTCAACAAATACGGGCCGAATAACGGGCTCTATATCGACGTCTTCGCCCTGCCGAAGGGCAAATAGCCGGAACGGCGGCGCCACTCCCTCGTCCCGCCCCGGCAAAGGCCGAGGTGACGAGCGGAGGAGCGTCGGCGTCCGGAAATGCCCGCCTGGCTATTCCACCGTCACCGATTTTGCGAGATTGCGCGGCTGGTCCACATCCGTGCCTTTCACGCAGGCGGTGTGATAGGCGAGCAGTTGCACCGGCACGGCATAGACCAGCGGCGCGATCAGCGGATGCACCTTGGGCATCTCGATCGTCGCCATGCAGCCCTCGCCCGCCTCGGCCAGGCCCTCCGCATCGGAAATCAGCACGATCTTGCCGCCCCGCGCGCGCACTTCCTGCATGTTGGACACGGTCTTCTCGAACAGCGGTCCGGACGGCGCGAGCACGATCACCGGCACCGCTTCGTCGATCAGCGCGATCGGGCCGTGCTTCATTTCACCCGAAGCATAACCTTCGGCGTGTATATAGCTGATTTCCTTTAATTTTAGTGCTCCTTCCAGTGCCAACGGATAGTCCGGCCCACGGCCGAGATAGAGCACGTCGCGCGCAGGCGCGATGAGATGCGCCATGCCGGCGATCTCCTCGTCATGCGCCAGCGCCGCGTTGAGGCTGGCCGGCGCTTCGAGCAGGTGGCCCACCACGTCCGCTTCCTCCGCCCGGTCCATCCGCCCTTTCCTCACCGCGAGATGCGCGGCGAGCGCGGCCAGCACCGCGAGCTGGCAGGTGAAGGCCTTGGTGGAAGCGACGCCGATCTCCGGCCCGGCATGAGTCGGCAGCAGCAGGTCCGCCTCGCGCGCCATCGAGCTGGTGGGCACGTTCACCACCACCGCGATCACCTGGCCGTTGGCCTTGCAATGGCGCAGCGCGGCCAGCGTGTCCGCCGTCTCCCCGCTCTGCGAGATGAACAGCGCGAGCCCGCCTTCCTCCAGCACCGGCTCGCGATAGCGGAACTCGCTCGCCACATCGATGTCCACCGGCACGCGGGCGAATTGCTCGAACCAGTATTTGGCGACCAGCCCGGCATAATAGCTCGTTCCGCAGGCGACGATGGTGATGCGCTTGATCGCGGAAAGGTCGAAATCCATCTGGGGCAGCGCCACCTGCCGTTCGAGCTGGCGGACATAGGAGCGCAGCGTCTGCGCCACCACCACCGGCTGCTCGAAAATCTCCTTCTGCATGAAATGGCGGTAATTGCCCTTCTCGATCGCGGTGGCCGATGCCCCGGAGATGGTGATCTCGCGCTCGACCGGCAGGTTGTCCTTGTCGAAGATCCGCGCGCCATCGCGGGTGATGATCACCCAGTCGCCTTCCTCCAGATAGGAGATGCGCTGGGTGAGCGGCGCCAGCGCGAGGGCGTCTGAGCCGAGATAGGTTTCCCCCTCGCCATAGCCGACCACCAGCGGCGAGCCGAGCCGCGCGCCGACCAGCAGGTCGGGATATTGCCGGAAGGCGATAGCCAGCGCGAAAGCGCCGCGCAGGCGTGGCAGCACCTCGCTCACCGCCTGTTCCGGGCTGCGTCCGCTTTCGACCAGCTCGGAAACGAGATGGGCGACCACCTCGGTATCGGTCTCGCTTTCGAACAGGCGGCCCCGCGCCTGCAATTCCTCGCGCAGCGGGCGGAAATTCTCGATGATCCCGTTATGCACCAGCGCGATTTCGCCGGTGGCGTGGGGATGCGCGTTGTTCTGCGTCGGTGCGCCATGGGTGGCCCAGCGCGTATGCGCGATGCCTACCGTGCCGGGCGCCGGATGACGCCCCAACTCGTCCATCAGGTTGATCAGCTTTCCAGGCGCGCGACGGCGGATCAGTTCGCCCTCGTATACGGTGCAGACGCCTGCGCTGTCGTAGCCGCGATATTCCATCCGCCGCAGGCCATCGACCAGCCGTGGTGCGACTTCTTCCCTGCCGACAATGCCGATGATTCCGCACATGGATTGGGTTCCTAGAGTGTGTAGGGGATGCGGATGCCCGGCATCTCGGCCGGGAAATCCCTGGTGTTGCGCGTGACGAGGATGCGGCCACGGATCTGCGCCGTTGCAAGGATGATCGCATCGGGCGATTTCAGCCTTGGCCGCTCGCGGCGCAGCGCGGCCGCGCGATGGGATATTTCGTCGTCGATTTCGTCGAGCCCAAAGCGTTCGAGGAACTGAAGCGCCTCCCGGACGATCGTGTCATTGCCCTTAGACAGGACTTCGATCCAGGCTATGCGGCTGATCCACATCCGCACCCCCCGTTCCGCGATGCGGACAATCTCCTGATGCGCCGGCTTGTGGTCGAGCAAGGCGTCGATCAGGATGTTTGCATCGAGACTGTAGCCGCTCATTCCGAGCTTTTCTTATGCTTCGCAGCCGCCTTTTCCATCAATGCGAGGTAATGCGCCCGCTCCTTGCCATCCTCCTCCGAGAAACATTCCGGCGCTTCCGCACGCACCTCTTCGTAATCGTCATCCCACGGCCGGGTCCATTCGGCACGCCGTTGCCGATCATATTCGCGCGGATCGACGGAAATGCCATGCCGTGCCCAGAGGCCGAAACCCACCTCCAACCCATCCTGAGGCGCTTCGGCCCGATAGGCTGCGACCGCCTCGCGCAATATGGAAGCACGCGACTTGCCCTGCTCGGCCGCACGAGCGTCGAGCCACTTGATGTCGTCATCGGGCAGGTCAGCAAGAATTCGAGACATTGTGATATATTGATATCATATCATGATATCATGTCAACCGCCCTCAATCCTTCTTCTCCGCCTTCTTTCGCTTCATCGCATCGTGGAAGCGGTCGGCCCAGCCCGGCTTCACCAGCTGCTCGCCGCGCACCATGCGCATCTCGCCGGCGTCCACGTCACGGCTCACCGCGCTGCCGGCAGCGACGATCGCATCGGCCCCGATCCTGATCGGTGCGATCAAGGCGGAGTTGGAGCCGATGAAGGCCCGCTCCCCGATCACGGTCTTGTATTTGAAATAGCCGTCATAATTGCAGGTGATGGTGCCCGCGCCGATATTGGCCCCCGCACCGATCTCCGCATCGCCGAGATAGGTCAGGTGGTTGGCCTTGGCACCCTTGCCCAGCACCGCCTTCTTCATCTCCACGAAATTGCCGACTTTCGATCCTTCCTCCAGCACCGCGCCGGGGCGCAGGCGCGCGAAGGGGCCGATTTCCACCCCGCCGGCGAGGGTCGCCCCGGCGATATGGCAGAAGGCCCGGATGGTGGCCTTGTCCGCCACGCTCACGCCGGGGCCGAAGATCACGTTGGGCTCGATCGTCACGTCGCGGCCCAGCTTCGTGTCCCACGAGAAGAACACCGTATCGGGCGCAGTCAGGGTCGCACCCTCTGCCATGGCCTGAGCCCTGCGGCGGGCCTGCCAGCGGCCTTCCGCCTCGGCCAGCTCCGCCCGGCTGTTGATCCCGGCGACCTCGTCCGGATCGGCGGCCACCACCACTGCGCAGCTCCGCCCGCCTTCCAGCGCCAGGTTCACGATATCGGGCAGGTAGTATTCGCCTTGCGCGTTCTCGTTGCGCACGCGGCGGAGCAGGCCGAACAGTTCCTCGGCCCGCACCGCCATCAGCCCGGAATTGCACAGGGTGCAGGCCCGTTCCTCCGCGCTGGCGTCCTTGTGCTCGACCATCTTTTCGATCCGGCCGTCCCGCGCGATCACCCGGCCGTATTGCAGGCTGTCGGCCGGCTCGAAGCCCAGCACCACCGCCACGGGGGCGTCCGCACCGTTCAGGCGCTCGATCATCGTGCGCATCGTCTCCGCGCTCACGAAAGGCACATCGCCATAGAGGATCAGCACATCGCCGGAGAACCCCTCTAGAGCCGCCTCAGCCTGTTGCACGGCGTGGCCGGTGCCAAGCTGCGGTTCCTGCACCGCGAGCTCCACGCAGCCTCCCAGCGCCTTCTCGAGCTGGTCCCGCCCGTCACCCACGACCACCACGGTCCGTTCGGGTTCCAATTGCGCGAGCGAGGCCAGCAGATGCTCGATCATCGGCCTCCCCGCGACGGGATGGAGCACTTTGTGCAGATCGCTCTTCATGCGGGTGCCCTTGCCGGCGGCAAGCACGATGGCGGCGATGGGACGGGAAACCTCATTCATAGTGCCGCGCCATGCCACCATTTCGTTGCGGATTCCATACGGGCACGGCAGAGCGCGCGGCGATGAGTGCATTTCCCTTCGCCATGATCGGATTCGACCTCGACGGCACGCTGGTTGATTCTAATCTCGACCTCGCCCCGTCCATCAACCACGCCCTGCGTCTCGCGGGGCGGGAGGAGATTCCGGCCCATGCGACGCGCAAGCTGATCGGCGGCGGCGCACGCCTGATGCTGAGGCGCGCGCTGGACCTCACCGGGGGGCCCCTGCCCGATGCCGAGTTCGAAGAAGCGAGCGCGGCGCAGATGGCCTATTACGAAACGCATATCGCCGATTTCACCACCCCCTTTCCCGGCTGCCTCGACGCACTGGACCTGCTGGCGGAGCTGGGCTGCGCCTTGTGCGTGGTGACCAACAAGGTCGAGCGCAACGCGCTGAAGCTGCTCGACACGCTGGGCATGCTCGACCGCTTCCATTGCGTGATCGGGGGCGACACGATGGGCCCCGGCCGCGCCAAGCCGGAGCCCGACCCGATCCTGGAAGCGATCTACCGCTGCGGCGGCGACGGCGCTTTCGCGATGATCGGGGATTCGTCCTACGATGTCGGCGCCGCCCGCGCGGCCGGCGTGCCCAGCGTAGTGCTCGGCTTCGGCTACAATGACGCGCCGGCGAGGGAACTGGGCGCCGATGCGGTGATCGACCATTTCGACGAGTTGGTGCCCACCCTGCGCCGCATGGGGCAACCGGGCGGATCGTGACAGGGAGCCGGCGTCATAGCGGGCGCCACTCCTCCTCTTCCGGCAAGGGCGCGAAGAAGGCTTCCACCTGCCCTTCGCTCACCTCCTCCGGCCGAGAGGGAGACCAGCGCGGATCGCCGGTCTTGTCGACCAGCACCGCCCGCACTCCCTCGGCGAAATCGGGCGTCATGAACAGGCGGCTGGCGATGCGGTATTCCTGGCGCATCACCTGCGCGAAATCGGCGAAGGACGCTCCCTCCGCCAGATGGTGCAGCGTGACCTTGCAGGATTGCGGGCTCTTGCCGCGCAAGGTGGCCAGCTCCTTCACTCCCCAGCCCGGGCCTTCGGCCTCGAGCGCCGCCAATATCTCCTCGTAGCGATCCAAAGCGAAGCAGCGCGCGATCCGTTCCGCGTTCCCGGCCAGCCGCGCAGGGGGCGGCTCGGCAGACAGCTCCGCGAGGATCGCGGCGATGGCGGATGGCCGGGCGCAGATACGCTCCCTGGCGCGGTCCAGCGCCTCCGCCGGGAGGTAATGGGTGGCAAGCCCCGCCCAGAGACATTCCGCGCCGTCGAGCCGTGCCCCGGTCAATGCCAGGAACTGCCCGATCCTCCCCGGCAGGCGCGCGAGATACCAACCGCTGCCGACATCGGGGAAGAAACCGATCGCCGTTTCCGGCATGGCGAAGACGGTGTTCGGCGTGGCGACGCGAAAGGCGCAAGGCAGGCTGATACCCGCTCCGCCACCCATGGTGATCCCGTCCATCAAGGCCGCCACCGGCTTGGGATAGGTGAACAGCAGGTGATTGAGGCGGTATTCCTCGAAGAAGAACGCCCTGCCCGCGGCTCCGCCGTCTTCCAGCGCCGATCGCCTTACTTGCGTTACATCGCCCCCGGCGCAGAAGCCGCGCCCTTCGGCATGGTCGATCACCACCGCCTCGACCGCCGGGTCCCCGCGCCAATCCGCCAGCGCCCGCGTCATCGCGCGGCACATGGCGATGGTGAGCGCATTGATCGCCTGCGGCCGATCCAGCCGGATGCGGCCCACGCCGCCTTCCACGCCGATCCGCACGCCTTCCGGTTCCATCCGATCCTCCATGGGGCGGCCCTTAGACGAGCCCGTGCGAGGAAGGAACAAGGTTCCTCCCTGTCGCGGAGCGATGGGGAGGACATTCTTGCTACAAGGCCTCTTCGCGCCTTTCGGGCAGGAAGAAGGCCAGCACCACGAAGCCGATCACCGTCACGACCAGCGGATACCAGAGATTGGCGTAGATGCTGCCGGTGGCGGCGGTGATCATGAAGGCGATCGCCGGCAGGAAGCCGCCGAACCAGCCCGAGCCGATGTGGTAAGGCAGCGACAGCGCCGAATAGCGGATCTGCGCCGGGAACACCTCCACCACCAGCGCCGGGATGGGCGCATAGACCATGACCGAGAAGATCACCAAGGCCAGCACGATGGCATAGATCTTCACCGTATCCACCCGCGCGGGATCGACCGCGGTGGGATAGTCCGCCACCGCAAGCCCTTCGCCCAGCCTGGCCTGGAAATCGGTGATGGCGGCTTCACGCGCATCCTGCCCCAGGCCCGCCACGTTCGGCACGGCTATCGCCTGCCGCCCGATCAGGACCGTGGCGGCGGAGCCTACCGGAGCTTCCTTCGTCTCATAGGGGATGCCCGAGCGCGCCAGCTCGGTCTGCGCCGTGTCGCAGGGCGAAAGCACGTCGGGCCCGCCCAGCAGGTGGAACTGCAGCGTGCATTCCCCCTTGCCGACCTGCACCACCACCGGCGCGGCGGCCGAAGCGCGTTCCAGCTCCGGGCTCACCGTGCGGGTCAGCATGTGGAAGGCCGGGAACAGCGCCAGGATGGAAAGCACCATGCCGGTCAGCATGATCGGCTTGCGCCCGATCCGGTCGGAAAGCCAGCTGAAGAACACGTAGAACGGCACGCTGGTGATGGTGACGAACATCAGCACATGGGTGGCTGCGGCTTCCGTGAGATGCAGCACCTGGACCACGAAGAACTGCGTGTAGAAATGCGCGGTATACCACAGCACCCCCTGCACGGCCATCATGCCGAACAGCACCATCAGCACCAGGCGCAGGTTGGCCCAGTTGAGGAAGGCTTCGGAAAGCGGCCGCTTGGAGACCTTCCCTTCCGTCAGCATCCGCCGAAAAGCCGGGGATTCGTCCAGCGAGAAGCGGATCCACAGCGACATCAGCAGCAGCACCGCCGAAAGCAGGAAGGGGATACGCCAGCCCCAGGAGGAGAACACCTCTTCCCCCAGGCCGGTGCGCGTGATGTCGATCACGAACAGCGAGAGGAACAGCGCGAAGCCCGCCGCCGACTGGATCCAGCCGACATAGAGCCCGCGCTTGCCCAGCGGCGCATGCTCGGCGGTGTAGATCACCGCTCCGCCATATTCGCCGCCATAGGCCAGCCCCTGGATCAGGCGCACCGCGATCAGCAGGATCGGGGCGATGATGCCCGCGGTCTGATAAGTGGGCAGCAATCCGATCGCGATGGTCGCGCCGCCCATCAGGCTGATGGTGACGAGGAAGGTCTTCTTGCGCCCGCCCTTGTCGCCCATCCGCCCGAACACCAACGCGCCCAACGGGCGGACGACGAAGCCCGCGGCGAAGGTCAGCAGCGCGAAGATGAAGGCCTGCGTCTCGTCCACGCCGGAGAAGAACTTGCGCGAAATCAGCGGCGCAAGCGATCCGAAGAGGATGAAGTCGTAAGCCTCGAAAATGGTGCCCGCCGAGGCGGCGAGCACCACGCGAGCGAGGTCGCGACGGGGTATCTCCACATGCGCCCCGGCCTCGGCGGCGCCCCCGCTCGCCGCGCTCACTGGGAAGCGGAACCCTGCTCCTGCGCCGCCTTCTGGCGCAGCGGGCCGAATTGGAGCGACGTGTCGATATTGGGGAAGACGTGGACGCGCGACTTGATGCGCCAGCCCTTCGCGGTCTTCACATAATGATCCTCATAGCCGCCCTGGACCTCGTTCTTCGACGGGTCCCCGCCGATCGACATCGCGATCAGCTTGTTGCGGCCATAGGCGCCGTCGGGGCGGGGCTCGATGATCTGGTCCACCAGGACATGGTTGATGCCGTAGCCCAGCAGCGTCTTGGGATCGCGGCACCCTTCCGGCCCGCCGCCGGCTGCCTGGGCCAGCGCCTCGCGCCCCGTGGCGAACACCTTGCCGGGCTGGCCCCACTCTTCCGAAACGGCGAAGGTGCCGTCTTCGGTGTAAAGATCGGCATAGTCGTATCCACTGTTGGTGCAGTGATCGATCGCGAAGGCGTAGCGAGCATTGAGCTGCTCGATATCGATGTAATCCTGCGGGGTGAGCGTGCCCGACGCGGCCTGGAGCGGCGCGGCGGACACGGCTGCGAAAGCCAGGGCGGCAATAGCAATGCGTTTCACTGATCTATCCTCTCTCTTCCTGCAGCCTGGTCTTCGGAGTGATTGCCAGGCCTATTGAAAAACTTGCCTTTTCCTAATCGGGGGCCTGCGATCCCGGTGTCAGCTCGGTCCCGGCCCGGGCTTCCATGCCGGCAATCATCCGGCTGACGCTGCTGGCGGCGCCTTCGCTGTCCTCGATCTCGGACCAGAGGCGCGCGCTATGTTCGGAGATCGGCATTTCGAGGCCGGTCTCCTCCGCCACGCGCAGGGCGATGCCGATATCCTTGACCATCAGGCCAAGCTTGAAGGGATCGTCGAATGCGCGGTTGAAGATGCGCTGCTGGAAATGCGTGCGCCCCACCCAGGAGCCGCCGGTGGAAAGGTTCAGCACGTCGATCATCCGGTCGGGATCGAGCCCGGCGCGCTTGCCCGCCAGCAGCCCCTCCGCCGTGGCCATGAAGGTGACCGCGGTGACGAGGTTGTTGAGCGATTTCATCACATGGCCCGCGCTGAGCGGGCCGAGGTGGAAGTTGTGGCTGCCCATGATCTCGAGCAGGGGGGCCACGCGCGCGACGTCGCCTTCCGCCCCGCCCACCATGAAGACCAGTTCGCCCGCCTTCGCGCCGGCTTCCGCGCCCGAGACCGGCGCATCGACCATGGCGATGCCCTTTTCGGCCAGGGCCCGGGCCGTCTCCCGCGTGAGCCATGGCTCGGAGGAAGAGGTGTCGAGCAGCAGCGAGCCCGGCTTCATCGCCGAGGCAAGCCCCCCTTCGCCGGTGACGACCGCGTTCACCACCCGTCCATTGGGCAGCATGGTGATCGCAATATCGGCATCCGCCGCCGCTTCCGCCGGGCTGCGCGCCGCCTCCACCTGCGCGAACTCGCCCGCCAGCGCTTCCCCAGCGCCGGGATCGAGATCGAACACGCGCATCGCATGGCCTGCCGCCGCGAGATGGCGCGCCATGGGCGATCCCATGACTCCCAGCCCGATGAAGCAGAGTGTAGGCAGACTCACCATTTTCTCCTTGAGGGAAAAAGCCGGGTCCCCTTTCGGGGACCCGCCAGGGAGGAACGCCGACCTTGGGAGGACTGGCGGCTTCGCAAACGGGTTAGACGGCGGAGGCAGGCTCGCCGTCGAGCATGATCGTCTTGGTTTCGAGATAGTGCATCAGGCCTTGAGCCCCGCCTTCGCGGCCAAGGCCGGACTGCTTGTAGCCGCCGAAGGGCAGCGAGAAGTCCGTCCGCATCCCGTTCTGCCCGACATTGCCGGTGCGGATGCGCCGGGCGACACGCCAGGCGGCGTCGGGATCATGGGTGAGGACCGAGCCGTTGAGGCCATAGCTGGATTCGTTCGCGATGCGGACCGCATCTTCCTCGTCCTCGCACGGAATGAGGCTCAGCACCGGGCCGAAGATCTCCTCCTGCGCGATACGCATGTCGTTGCGGACATTGGCGAACAGCGTCGGCTCGAAGAAATAGCCGCGATTGAGATGGCTCGGCCGGTTGCCGCCCGTCACCAGGTCCGCCCCGGCGGAAACGCCCGCCTCGATATAGCTCTGCACGCGATCGAGCTGGCGGGCCATGGCCAGCGGGCCCATCTGCGCTTCCGCATCGTTGGAATGGCCGACCCGCACCTGGCACATCGCTGCGGCGATGGCGTCCGCCACCTCGTCATGCCGGCGCTGCGGCACGATCGCACGGGTGAGCATCGCGCAGACTTGCCCGCTGACCATGGTGATCGCACCGGTCAGTATCTGCGCCGCTTCTTGCGCCGACATGTCGTCCATGATCACGGCGGCGGACTTGCCGCCCAGCTCCAGCGTGCAGCGCGCCACGCGCGAGGCGCAAACCTCGCCGATATGCTTGCCCGCGGCGGTGGAGCCGGTGAAGCTGACCTTGTCGATCCCCGGATTGCGCACCAGGTGATCGGCCGCCTCGCGATGGGCGGGCACCAGATTGATGACGCCCGCGGGAAGGCCCGCCTCCTCAGCGCATTCTGCGATGATATAGGCTTCCAGCGGGGTCTCCGGCGAAGGCTTCATCACCACCGTGCAACCCGCCAGCAGCGAAGGGCCGATCTTGGCGGCCATGATCATATAGGGCACGTTCCACGGCGCGATCGCCGCGACCACGCCCACCGGTTCGTGCACGACATAGGCGGCCGGGGCGGCGGGAGAATCCACCTTCTTGATGAATTCGAAGGTCTTGCCCACCGCGATCGCGTCTTCGAGGTTCATCGTGCCGCGTTCGGTGAGATAGCCGGCCATCGCCTGCAGCCCGCCCATCTGGAGCGACCAGGCGGCGGAAATCTCGGCATGGCGGCGGCGCAGCGCGGCGACCAGCCGCTGGATCGCCGCGATCCGTTCGCCGGGGCTCATCCACTGCCAGGGGCCGTGATCGAAGGCCTGACGCGCAGCGGCGACGGCGCGGTCCATATCCGTCTCGTCGGCTTCCGCGACGCGGGCGACCACCTGCTCGGTATCGGGAGAGACGATCTCAAGCTGGCGGCCGGAATTGGGCAGCACCCATTCGCCGCCGATGAACAGACGGTCGGGATGCTTGATGTTCGGCATCGGATACTCGCTCATGCGAAAGTCTCCAGCGGGTAATGGACGACCTGGTGGCCACCCGTGGCATAATTGGCGACATCGGCGGCGACCTTCTGCCCGATCTCGGACTGCATCGCGGCGCCGCACGAAGGCCCGTCCTCGAACTCGCCTTCCCAGATACAGAAATAGGGCGCATCCTCCCCTTCGCCGGACACGTTGAAGGTGTAGCGACTGGATTTCAGGCCGGGCAGAGTCGAGGCGAGTGGCAGATGCTTATCGAGATAATAATTTTTGAAGTGATCGGGGTCCGCAGGTTTTCCGTATAAAACCAATACTTTATACATAACCTTATCCTCTCTCCGGAGTGATTCACTCCGCCTATATACTATCATCCCACGCTTTTATCAGTGCTGAATTATCAACACCGGGCCCAAGCTTGTCCCGCGCCTCGTCGAAACGGGCCGAAACCAGCGCCGTCACCGGCGCATCGATCCCCAGATCGCGCGCCAGACCGGCGGCGATGCCGACATCCTTGGCGAGGAGGCCGAGCGAGAAACCGCTGGAGAACGCGCCCGAAAGGACATGCTGCTTCATCAGCGCCTCGGTGGCGAAGTTCCGCCCGGTGGAAACGTTGACGATATCGATCAGCGTTTCCGGATCGAGCCCGAAGCGCCGCCCGATGGTGAGCGCTTCCGATGCGGCGGCGAGCCCGGCCCCGGCCAGGAAATTGTTGAGCGCCTTGGTCGCATGGCCCGAACCGAGCGGGCCGGTGCGGAATATCCTGTCGCCCATCGCGCGCAGCACAGGCTCCACCCGGGCGATCGCCTCGTCATCCTCGCCGCCGACCATGATCGCCAGCGTAGCGGTCTCCGCACGCGGCACCGCGCCCGAGACCGGGGCATCGAGGAAGATGACGCCGTGTTTCGCCAGCTCCGTGCCCAAGGAACGCGTGCCCGCGGGCTCGGACGAACTCATGTCGACCACGATCGCCTTCGGGTTCGCCTGGAGGAAGGCCGATCCGTCCTGCTCCAGCAGCAATTCGCGCACATGGGCTCCGGTGGGGAGCATGGCGATGACGCAATCGCAGCCGGCCAGAGCCGCCAGCGTGCCGGGCCGTCCGCCGATCGTCTCGGCGAATTCGCGGCTGCGCCCGGCATCGACGTCGAACACGGTGAGGTCGAAGCCCTTGCGCGCGAGATTGGCGGCCATCGGCCAGCCCATCGAGCCTATGCCGGCAAAACCGACCCGCATCAGATCAGCTCCATATCGCGCAGGACTTCCTCCGCCTGGGCGAAGCCGTCCGTCGCGGCGGGCACGCCGCCATAGATCATCACCTGCATCAGCGTCTCGCGGATCTCCTCCACGCTGGCGCCATTGGCGATCGCGCCTTTCACATGCGCCCTGAGCTGCGTCGGCTTGGCCAGCACGGCCAGCATCGCGATAGTCAGCAGGCTGCGCATCTTGCGGTCGAGGCCCGGCCGCTGCCACACATCACCGAAGCAATAGCGGGTGACCGCATCCTCGATCGGCTGGCGAAAGCCGGGCGCGGAAGCATTGGCGATAGACGCCGCGCCGAACATCTCCGTCCGCAGGGCAAGGCCCGCCTCCTGCCCGGACGATACATCCGAAGCTGCTTGATCTTCACGATTGGACAAAACTCTCCGCCTCCTGCGGGCGACAGGCCATGCGCCGCCGATGTTTTCGAATCAATTTATTTCACTTTTCGAAAAACACGTCAACGGAACTTTTTGAGGGGAGATTACCCGGACGGATCGTCCCGAACCAAACTTCATTGTCGCTCTGAGCTTGGTGGGCACTTATCCGAGTTGGGATACCTATGCCCCTCCATCGTCATTCCCGCGAAGGCGGGAATCCAGCGCGGCAAGCGCGGCTGTCCCGGTCTGGATCCCCGCCTTCGCGGGGATGACGAACGGGGGGATGACGAGCAGGTGCCTCACGCCCGCAAGGGCGGCCCGCATGCTAGATGATCCAAAAGTGCCCCATAAGGCGGCGAAAACGCATCTATGCGCCCAGCACCGTCTCCACGGCCCGGGCGACGGCCAGCAGGCGGCGATCCTGCCCGGCGCCGGCGGCGAGCATCAGCCCCACCGGCGGTTCTCCCGGAGCGGAGGCCGGCAGCGAGATCGCGCAACCGTCGATCATGTTGATCAGCGTGGGATTGCGCAGGGCGAGGAGATTGGCCCTACCGTAAAGCGCATCGTCCGCTTCCAGCTCGGAAAGCAGCGGCGGCAGGATCGGCGTGGTCGGCATCGCGATGGCATCGAAGCCGGCCAGCGTGCCGTTCGCTTCGGCCACCAACGCGGCGCGCCCTGCGAGCAGTTCCACGAAATCGGCCGCATCCTGCTCCGTCCCGCGCCGGATGCGGACCGAGACGCGCGGATCATATTCATCGCCCCGCTCGGCGAGCAACTTGCGATGCCAGGCATAGGCCTCGGCCGCGGGGAACCCACCCTTGGCGGAAAGCGGCGCGACCCGATCGAAGGCGGGCATCGCGATCCGCTCCACCGCCGCGCCGGCCCTGGCGAGCCGCTCCAGCGCGGTTTCGTAGGCAGAAGCGACTTCGGGCTCGATCCCGTCGAGCACGACATTCTCCACCGCGCCGATCCGCAGCGCGGCAGGCGCAATCTCCGCCAGGTCCGCATGGGCCTCCTGCGCCAGGATCGCATCGAGCGCCGCGCAGCAGGCGACCGAACGGGCCAGCGGGCCGACGGAATCCAGCGTCGTCGAGAGCGGCACCGCCCCCTCGCGCGGCACGCGCCGCGCGGTGGGCTTGAACCCCACCAGCCCGCACCAGGCGGCCGGGATACGGCAAGAGCCGCCCGTGTCGGTGCCGAGCGCGGCATGGGCCATGCCATCCGCCACCGAGACGGCGCCGCCCGAGGTGGAGCCGCCTGAAATATACCCTTCCTCGCGCCTCCACGGACTGAGCGGGGAACCGTAATGCGGGTTGAGCCCCAGCCCGGAATAGGCGAACTCGGTCATGTTGGTGCGGCCGATCAGCACGAAGCCTGCCGCCCGCAGCCGTGCCACCGCCGGGGCATCCCGGTCAGCCGGAGGACCCTCCAGGACTTTCGAGCCAGCGCGCGTCACCTGGCCGCGAATATCGAACAGGTCCTTGATGGAGATCGGGATGCCGGCGAAGCGCGAGGGCTCCGCCCCCGCGCGGCGCAGCGCATCCATTGCGTCGGCCGCGGCCAGCACGCCTTCGCGATCCACCGCGATGAAGGCGGCGGTTCCCTGTCCGCCGGGCTCCTCGATCCGCGCGAGACATTGCTCGACCAGAGCGCGTGAGGTGACGTGCCCGGCAGCGAGATCGCCCGCGAGCTGTTCGAGCGTCGGCCCCGCCGCCTCCCGCGCCATCGGATCAGGCGGGATCGTAGTAGTGGATTTCGAGCAGCAGCGCGCCGCCGTCGGACTTGAACGGGCCATGCGCTGCGCCCGGAGGGCGGACGGCATAGGTCAGCCCCTCGAACTTCTCTCCGCCCTTGCCGGTTCCGTCATGACCCACGGTCATGTCCCCTTCCAGCATCAGCACCTCCTCCCAATAATCGTGGGTGAAGGGCGCTTCGGAGATGAAGCCCGGCAGGAAGCGCAGCAGGCGCGTGCGGCTGCCCTTCTTGCCGTGATAATCGAGCGCGCCCGACAGGATCTTCTCCGCGGCCAACGCGCCTTCGGCATAGCCGTCCGGCAACTGCCAGCCATCCGGGCCCAGATCGACCTTGTGGAATTCGTCATGAAGCTTGTTGATCGCCATCAGGCTTTCTCCTGCGGGGTCCAGAGAGGGGCGAACCGGGTGGCGACGACATCCTCATAGGCCGGATCGCCTTTGAGGATGCCGATCTCCCGGGCGAAGCGGTTCATGCCCGCCACGAATTCCGGCGAGATGGACGCATCGTAATAAGGAAGGTCGCGCTGGATCAAGCGCTCGATCAGCGCCGTCTCGCGCTCGGGGAAGAGTCGGGCTGCGACCTTGACGGCAAGGCCTGTATCGGCGCGCAGCATCTCCTGCGCGCGGACCACGGCACGCACGGCGGCGGCGGCGGTCTCCGGCTCCCGCTCGATCAGAGAATCGGTCGTGGCGATGGAGGCCATCGTGTAGTCGAAACAACCGGCGGGCCCGTCGCCCCGGCGGATGTCCAGCACGACTGTCCCGGCCCCGCTCGTCACCGCCACTTCGGTGCCCATGCCGTTGGCCCAGAAACCGTCGATCAGGCCTTCCTCCAGCGCCTTGGCCGCGGTGACGCCGAAATTGACCACCTGGCCCGGCACCGGCTTCGCGCCCGGAACGGGGGCGATGGTCACCTCGTCCTTCTCCAGGTCGATCCCGCCGTCGATCAGCAGCTGCTTCAGCCCCATATCCACCCAAGGCGCGGCGCCGATCGTGCGGCCTTTCACCACCGACCAGTCGCCCCTTTCGGCCGCGAGGTCCGCTCGCATGACGAGGAACCAGTACATGCCCTGCCCCTGCGCGCAGAGCAGCTTCACGCCCTTCCATTCGGGAAAGGCGGCCAGTGCGGAATGGGCGGAGCCGCCGACGAAGTCGATCGCCCCATCACGCAGCATCTCGTAGCAGCGGTCGACCGGAAAGATCAGCTCGAGCTCGACGTCGAGCCCTTCCTCCGCGAAGCAGCCCAGCTCCACCGCCGCGCAGGCGGGGAAATAGCTGTTGGAGATGAGATCGGGGATCGCGATTTTCATTGTGGCTTACCCCAGTATCGGCAGTTCGCGCATGGAATAGGTGTGGCGGATGCTGCGCCCGAGCACCGGGTCCGCCAGCTCGATCGTGAAGCTCTCGCTCGGTCGGATGCCGCCGATCGCGGCCAGCGTGCCGCAGAACATCAGCGTGCCTTCCGCCAGCCCATTGGGCGCATAGCGCGGGATGAGGTCCTGCGGATCACGCATCGCGGTCACCTTGCCTTCCTGGTAGAGCGTGCCGTCCGCCAGCCAGGAGCGCAGCTCCAGCTCGTCCCAATGGTTCTTCACCTCGTCATAGGCCCATAATTCGGCCGCGACCGGCTTGTCGCACATCTGCTTGGAGACGGTGACGCCATAGGCTTCCACCTTGCGATCCGTATGGTCGGAAGCGACGCCGACGAGCAGCTTGCCGCCGTGCCGGATCAGCACGAACTCCACTTCACCGCTGGAATCCCCGCCGCTCACCTCGATCTCGGACGCGGAGGTGAGCCTGCTGGCCGAGACGCGGTAGAAGATCGGGGTGGAGGCCGGACGGGCGATGCCCATTTCCTCCAGCTCGACGATGTGCTTTTCCAGCGCTTCCTGGTCGCGCCCGGTCCAGCCGGCGATCACCGCGTTCTCGATCGCGATCGCCTCTTCGCGGGCAGCGCCGCCTTCGTGAATCCGGAAAGTGAGTGTGTGTGCCATGTCCGTCCTGTCTATGCGGCGAAATCGAAGCGCATCAGGCCCATGCCCGTCGCCCAGGGCTTCACCGCTTCATAGGCGACGACTTCGCCGCTGAAGCTGCCCAACGCGCCCGCCAGCGCGATCCAGCCGAGCAGCTCGATCGCGCCCGCCCCCGCCGCGCCGAGATCGGCCACGCTGTAGCGGCGCAGCGCTTCCGCATCGCCGGCCGCCATCTGCTCGAGGAAGCGATGGTCGAACGCCTCGTCGATAAAGCCATGGTTCCGCTCCCCCGGATCGTGCGACATGCCCCCGGTGGCGACGATGCCCACGCGCTTGCCGCGCTTGCGGGCGACCTCGCCCACGATCTGCCCGAAGCGGTAGCAGCTTTCCGGCGAAGGCTGGGGCGGAGCCAGGGTGTTGACGATGATCGGCACCACCGGAACATCCATCGCAGGGGTGAGGAAGCTGAGCGGGATCATCGTGCCGTGATCGAAGGCCAGCTCCTGCGCGAAACCTGGCTGCACATCCTGCGCATAAGCGGCGGCGAGGATTTCCTCGGCCAGTTCCGACGCGCCCGGAATGGTCTTCCTCTCGATCTTGAGCCACGGCTCCACCGGGCCGGAATAGGCATCCGCGCGGCCGACGCAGATCGGGCTGACATGGTCGAGGAAGAAATTGGTCCAGTGCTCGGAGGTGAACAGGATCAGCTCGTCGAGTTCGGCAGCCGCCAGTTCCCCGCGCAGGCGTTCCGCCCCGGAATAGAGCGCGTCCTTCTGCTCCGGTGGCGCGGCCTCCACCCAGGCGACATAGCCCGGCGCATGGCTGATCGCGGCGGCATAGGCGATGCTCACTCCGGCTCTCCCCGGATCGCTTCGAGATAATCCGGCTCGGACACCTGGTGCAGGATCGAGAACGGGCGCAGCAGCAGGCCGTGGACGCCCAGCGCATAGAGCTTGCGATAATCGCGCGCGGCGAGCACCCGGCGCTCCTCCGCATCCAGATCGTGCTCCGCCAGCAATTCGTCGGTCTTCTCGAAGAAACGCGTCCGCACCGCGGGATCGCGGTTGATCTCGCGGATCAGCTTCTGGAGCGCGTAGAGCGTCATGCCTCCTCCGCATAGACGTCGTCCACCCAGCGCAAGGCGGCGACGGTCTGGGAGAAAGTGGTGGATGCCGCCAGGGTGACCAGCACGGCCTGGCGCAGCTCTTCCACCGGAGCGCCCATGGCGCGCAGGCGGCGGGCATGCACCTTGAGGCTGCCTTCCTCCCCGGCCGTGGCCAGGGCGCCGATCACGATCAGCTCGCAGGCATGTTCGTCCAGCGGGCCGACCGTGACCGCCTTTCGCAACTGCTGGAAGGCGGCTGCGGCATCCGCATTGTACTGGGTGACGAACTGGACCGGGTTGAGCTTCTTGGTCATTTCTTGTTCTTCTTCAGATAGGGGAATTCGCCGAGATCGGTGCCGAGGCCCTTTTCCAGCGCCCGCTGGTAGATCACCGCCGCGAGCGCGATGTCCTGGATGCCGCTGCCGACCGACTTGAACAGCGTGATCTCCTCGTCGCCCGCCCGGCTCGGCGCCTTGCCGGCAACCAGTTCGTGCAACTCGCGCACCGAAGCGGAATCGACTGCCTCGGCCGCCGCAACCGCATCGCCTGCTTCGCCGAAGACGCCTTCCTTCGTGTCGACCACGATCCGATCGGCCCGGCGGAAGCTCTCCACGTCCAGCTCGCGCTGGTCGCGCCGTGCGGTGCCCACGGAATTGATGTGTGTGCCGGGCCGGAGCCAGGCCCCGTCGATCACCGGATCGGTGGACTTGACCGCCGCCAGGATCAGGCTCGCCCCATCGCAGGCTTCCTCGGCCGAGGCGACCGGCGTGATCGCCATCCCGTATTCGGCGGCGAAATCGGCCGCCAGCGCCTCGCGATTGGCGGCGGTGGGGCTGAACACCCGCGCTTCGGCAACGAAGCCCGCTTCCTGCATCGCGTGGAGCTGCGCCCGTGCCTCAGGACCGGAGCCGAGCAGCGCCGTCACCGCCGGGCCCGGCCGGGCGAGCCGCCGCGTCGCCACTGCGCTGGTCGCGCCGGTGCGCAGGGTGGTGAGGTGCTGCGCATCCATGATCGCGAGCAGCTCGCCCGTCTCGATCCGGTAGAGATGCACCTGATAGCGCACGCCCGCGCCCTTGGTGAGGTTCATCGCCTTGAACCCCATCCAGCCGGATTTCTCCATCGCCACCGGGCCCACACGCAGCCAGCCCATGCTGACCGGCATGTTGATCCGCTGGGGAAGGATGCAATGCCCTTCCCCTTCCTCCAGGAAGCCGGCCTCCATGGCATCGATGGCATCGGCCATCGTCACCGCCTGCCGGACTTCCTCGTGGGTGATAAGCAGCGCCATCCGGCTCAGCCCTTTACGCGGCCGTCATAGAAGGCCTGCGGATCGAAGTCCGGCACCGTGAAGCCGCTCTTGATCAGGGCGTCGCGCATCTGGCTCATCTGCGCGTCGTTCAGCTTGGCGACCGGCTGGCGCATCCGCCCGCCATTATAGCCCTGCAGCCACTGCTGGTATTTCCACAGCGCGCGGTGGATGAAGTTCGCGCCGGCCACCGTGCCCTGGATCGCGACGCGCGCGGTGCGGGCGGGCTGGATGCGCCAGTAGATCTTCATCGCCTCCTCGAACTTCCCTTCGAGCAAGAGGTTGAAATATTCCGGCACCGCGCCGCCCCACCATTCATAGTTGGAGGTGCCCATCCATTGCTGGTCGAAATATTCGACGCAGAGCGGGGAATGGGCTTCCAGCGGATCGGAGAACAGCACGCCGCTGCCCTGCAGCGCCTTGTAGATTTCCAGGTCGCCCGCAATGCCGGGGCGGCCGACCTCATATTTGATCGCGACCACGTTCTCGATCTCGGCCGCGCGCTTGATCACATCCACCGGATAGCCGCTGGGATGCAGGCGGTTGAGGTTCATCTGCACGGTGATGAACAGCGACGTGCACAAGTCGGTGGCATCCGCGATCACCTTGATGTGATCGAACAACTCGTCCTCGTTCTTCGGATAGAAGCTGTTGGGATGGCCGATCAGGATACCTTCGACGCCGATCTTCTCGGCCGCCTTCGCCATCTCCACCGTCTTCGCCTGCGTGTCGAAGGTGCCGTGCATCAGGAACTTGTGCTTGTCCCCTGCTTCGTCGACGCAGATCTCCATGAAGCGGACATATTCCTCGTCCGTCGTCGCGCATTCGGAGACGATCAGCGCACCCCAGAAGCCCAGCTCGATATTGCGGCGCACGTCGAAGCGGATCGCTTCTTCGTTGAGGCCGGAAAGGTCGGCAGTGAAGCTGGGCATGATGACGTTGCACACGCCCTTCCAGTTCTCAGCCGCCCATTGCTTGGCTTCCGAGCGCGAATATTTCATCGAAGGATCTCCCCATGCGGCGGAACCTTCCCGCCATGCGATCAAGAATCTGTATGCGTGGATTGTCTGACATTATTGCATGTGTCAAGCGGGCATGGCTGCTATCGCAATTGCCTCGCAAGCATGGGTCGCGTATAGGGCGCGAAGGCCGGAGACGACCGCGAAAGGCAGCGTCGGCCAATGCATCGCAGGGGATTGTAGTGCCTGATTCCGTCTATGCCCGTGGGTTCGATTCCTTCGCCGTTCCCAATTCCGCCACGATCATCGAGCAGGCGGTCGGAAAACTGCGCAATGCGATCATGCAAGGAGAGTTGCGGCCAGGGCAGAAGCTGGTCGAGGCCGAGTTGTGCCGCACGCTGGATATCAGCCGCGCCTCCCTGCGCGAGGCGTTGCGCGCCCTGGAGGCGGAAAAGCTGATCGAGCTGGTGCCCAATCGCGGCCCGTCCGTGGCAAAGCTGGGCTATGACGATGTGGAAGCGATCCACGAGGTCTGGGCGCTGCTCACCGGCGAGGCGGTGGCGGATTTCACCCGCATGGCCAAGCCGAGGGACATTGCGGAGCTGGACAAGGCACTGTCGGCTCTCAAGGAAAGCATCGACAACAACACCCCGCTCGACCAGCTGGCGGCGACCAACGCGTTCTTCATGGAAATCATGCGCAAATGCGGCAACAGCGTGCTGACCGAGACGGTGATCTCGCTGGTGTCGCGCGTCAATTTCCTTCGCGCCCAGGCACTGCTGCACCAAGGCTGGGGCGTGGTCTATGCGCAGGAGATCGAGGACATCGTCGCCTCCATCCGCGACCATAATCCGGATGCAGCCCGCAATGCCACCCGCAAGCACATCGCCTCTGCCTGCGCGGCGGCGAAGCAGCTCGCACTCACGCCGGAGCTCGCCCCGATGGGCAAGCCCAAGACGCGGGAAGCTGCGAACAAACGGGTGGTGAAGAAGGCGCTCGGGGCGAAGAAGGCCAAGGCCCCGGTTCAGAAGGCGAAACCCGCGGTGAAAGTGGCCCCGAAAGCCAAGACGACGGCGAAATCCACCCCGATTTCCCGCCGCACGAAGGAACGCGCGAGCGCCTAGGGGCGGAGTGACTTAGCCCCTTCGTCATTCCCGCGAAGGCGGGAATCCAGTTCCAACCGCAGCTGCTGGATTCCCGCCTTCGCGGGAATGACGAAAAGCGCGCGAGTGACGAAGGGAGCCGGGAATAGCGGGAAAACTGCCCCGCCCGCCTCACCATTCCGCGGAGATATACTGCGTTTCCAGGAACTCCATCAGCCCTTCATGCGCGCCTTCGCGGCCCAGCCCGGACTGCTTCACCCCGCCGAAAGGCGCGGCGGGATCGGACATGATGCCGCGATTGAGCCCGACCATTCCGAACTCCAGCCGCTCGCTCACCCGAAGGCCGCGCCTCATGTCACTGGTGAAGACATAGGCCGCAAGGCCGTATTGCGTGGAATTGGCGCGCGCGATCGCTTCCTCTTCCGTGGAGAAGCGCTGGATCGGAGCCACCGGGCCGAAAATCTCGTCGCACAGGCACTCCGCCTCGGCGGGCACATCGGCCAGTACGGTGGGGAGGTAGAAATAGCCCTTGCCGTCAGGCGCCCGTCCGCCGGTCAGCACGCGCGCGCCCCGCGCCACCGCGTCCTCCACGAAACGGGCGACCTTGTCCCTCGCCCTGGCATTGACCGACGGCCCCACCGCCACGCCCGGCTCCAGCCCGTTGCCGACCTTCAGCGCACCCATCGCCGCAGCGAATTTCTCCGCGAACTCATCATGCACCGCGTCATGCACCAGGAAACGGTTCGCCGCCGTGCAGGCCTCGCCCATATTGCGCATCTTGGCGACCATCGCCCCTGCGACGGCGGCATCGATATCCGCATCGTCGAACACGATGAAAGGCGCGTTGCCGCCCAATTCCATCGCCGGCTTGATGACGTTCTCCGCCGCTTCCCGGAGCAGGATCTTGCCCACCTGGGTGGAGCCGGTGAAGGAGACCACCCGCACGCGCGGATCGCTCAGCATGGCCTGCGTGGTCTCGGCCGCGCGAGTGGTGGGCAGGATGTTCACCGCACCGGCCGGCACGCCCGCTTCCTCCAGCACCTCCATCAGCGCCAGCATGGTCAGGGGCGTCTCGGGCGCCGGCTTGAGCACGCAGGTGCAGCCCGCCGCCAATGCCGGGGCGATCTTGCGCGTGCCCATGGCGGCGGGGAAATTCCACGGCGTGACCAGCAGGGCCACCCCCGCCGGCTTGTGATGGACCAGGATGCGCGCACCCGAAGCGGGCGCTACGGAGACCGAGCCGAGATTGCGCACGGCCTCTTCGGAAAACCAGCGGAAGAATTCCGCGGCATAGCGCATCTCGCCGATGGAATCGGTCAACGCCTTGCCGTTCTCGCGCGTGATGAGCCGGGCGAAGCGATCTTCCTGCGCAGTGAGCAGGTCGAAGGCCTTGCGAAGGATTTCCGCCCTTTCGCGCGGATGGCGGGCCGCCCAGTCCGGCTGGGCCGCGGCGGCTGCATCCACCGCGGCCCGGGCATCCTCGATTGTGCCATCGGCCACTTCGGCGATGGTTTCCTCACTCGCGGGATCGATTACCGCAAAGCGATCCCGCCCGGCAGCTTCGCGCCATTCGCCGTTGAGGTAAAGCCTTGTCTCGCAATCAATCGCCATAATGAAATCTCGGTCTTGCCTGGAGGGATTTGCTTTGTCATTGTCTGACAAAATTGCAGGTGTCAATCACGCCGCCTGCCGAGTTGGAGGCATCGGGACATGGCAGATCTGGGCGGCCGCGTGGCGCTGGTTTTCGGGGCGGGCTCGATCAAATCCGGCGGCCTGAGCAACGGCAAGGCGGCTTCGATCACCTATGCCCGCGCCGGTGCGAGGATGGCGATCGTGGACCTCACCCTGGAAGCGGCGGAAGAAACGGCCGAGGCGATCCGGGCGGAGGGGCACGAATGCCTGACATTCGCGGCGGACATCGCCAATTCGGCCGATGTGGCGCGAGTGGTGGAAGGCGTCATCGCTCATTACGGCCGGATCGACATCCTGCACAACAATGTCGGCCTGCTGGAATTCACCACTTTCGAAGGTACGGACGAGGCCCAGTGGGACAAGGTTATGGCGGCCAACGTCAAGGGCATGTTCCTGGCCTGCAAGGCGGTGCTGCCGCACATGGTCGCCCAGGGCGGCGGAGTGGTCACCAACATCTCCGCCCTCGCCTCGGTCCGCTATCTCGGCCCGGTGGTGACCTACATGACTTCCAAGGCGGCGGTGAACGGCTTCACCCAATCGGTCGCGATCGAATATGCCCGGCACGGCATACGCTGCAATGCGATCCTGCCCGGCTTCATCGACACGCCGGTGGGCCTGGGCGTCTACGAGCTGGGCGATCCCTCCACGGTGGAGGAGCGCAAGGCATACCGCAATTCCAAGCTGCCCGGCGGCAAGCCCGGCGATGCCTGGGACATCGCCAACGCCGCCCTGTTCCTCGCTTCGGACGAGGCACGCTACATCAACGGAGTGCTGCTGCCGGTGGATGCCGGAGTGATGCTGCTTTCACCAACCGCGGCGTAGGGCAGCTCCGGCCCCGCCTTCAGCAGGTGACCCGTCATCCGCCTACTGACGGGTTCCTGCCTTTCTTGTCGATCAGGACCGCCTGCTGCCATCGGCTCGGCGCCTTGTCGGTGCGGTGAATGCAGCCGGGCCAGCAGCACGGCCGCCTCTTTCCCTCCAGGAGCTCATCGCAGGTCCGCTCGATGCGACGCTGCCGCGTCTTTGCCTGCTTCGCGTCCTCGACCCAGCAGATGAACTCATTCCGGCCAAGCGGCGTGAGGTTTTCCCATAGCGTCAGCACCTTCGGATCCGATCGCACTGCTGCCTGCAGATCCTCGCCTGCTTCGTGGACGGTGCCATGAGGAAAAGCGTTCGCCATCGAACCTCCGAGCAAACCCATACGCCCGAAGTTGACACCTACGGTCGGGAATGTCCACCACCGGGCCGCTGCCTATCGTTCCCGCGATGGAAGCGGCCGCCCTATCGAATCCGCCCCCGCAGCGCGATCCAGCACCCCAGCCCCGCCGCCAGCGCGATGCCGCCTGCAAGCAGCAGCGGCACGCGAAAGCCCAGCCTGTCCGCCAGCGCGCCGAGGACCAGCGCCCCCAGCGCAGGCGCGGCGCGGATGATCATGCCCCACAGCGCGAGCACGCGATTGCGCATGTCGGCCCGCGCCTCCGACTGGACGAAGATCTGCGCGGCGACGCCGCACATCGAGATGCCGAAGCCCAAGGCAGCGGCCATGGCCAGCGCGCCGGCGAAACCCGGCACCAAGGCGATGGAGATCGCACCCAGTCCGCCGACCACCGCCCCGAGGCAGCTCGCCCCCGCGACGCGGTGCATGGCGTGGCCGCGCATCATCGTGATGCCCGCCACCACTGCGCCCAGCCCGATCGCGGTGGTCATGGCCGAAAGCCCGGCGATGTCGCGATGGAACAACCCGTTGGCAAGGCCCGGCACCAGCTCGTAGACCGGCCGCGCGAACAGGCAGGCGAGCAGGAAGTTGAGCAGGATCAGCCCGATCAGCCCATGCCGTGCGACATAGGCCATCGCATCGCCGATATCGCGCAGGAAGGGCGCCCGGGCGGGCTTCCCCGCCCCGCGCTCGACCTGCGCGCGCGCAGCGAACGCCACCAGCCCCAGGCCCATCAATGCGGCGATGGGGAACACGCTCACCACTCCCGAGAAGGTGGCGATGACCCCCGCGAAGGCCGGGCCGACGAAGCGGGCGAGGTTGATCACCACGGCGCTGAGCGCGATGGCAGGGCCCAGCCGCTCGGCGGGCACCAGGCTGGCAACCACGGTCGCGCGGCCCGAATCCTGCACCGCCACCGCCCCGCCGCCCACCAGCGCGAGCGCCAGCAGCACGAGCGGAGGTGCAGCCTGCCAGGCGGCGATCCCGGTCGCGATCGTGTTGAGCACCGTGATCGCCTGCCCCCAGGCGATCACCCGTTCGGGATGGCCGCGATCGCCCAGCACCCCGCCGATCGGCCCCATCAGCAGCGCCGGGCCGAGATCGCAGATCGAGAGCAGCCCCAGCCAGAAGCCCGAATGGGTGAGTTGCCATATGATCCAGCCGAGCGCCAGACGCTGCATCCACGCGGCGGTGAAGGCCGCGCCATTGGCCAGCGTGTACCAGGCGAAGCGGCGCGTGGGGAAGATCGCGGACAGCGCCACGCGCCTATTCCGCCGGCTGGGTCACCGTCGCGCGCAGATCGCTGGTCTTCTTCACCGGGCGCGGGGCGAGCATGACGATCAGCACCATCGCCAGCAGGCAGGCAGGCACGCCCGCGGCGATGACCATCGAATAGGAGCCGGTCGAATCATACACTGCGCCGAAGGTTACCGGCCCGAGCCCCATGCTGACCATCACCATGCCGAAGATGGTGGCGAATATCTGGCTGAAGCATTTGAGCCCGAAATAGCGGCTGGTGAGATAGGCCAGCATGTCCACCTCCGCGCCCAGGCTGCCGCCCAGCAGCACGGCGGAGGCCAGCACCGCCCAGATCGGCAGGTCCGCCACCAGCAGCGCCATGCCCAGCGCCGAGAGGAAGAAGAACACGAAGGCGACGAAGCGCGCCTCGAAATGATCGACCAGCCAGCCGATCAGGATGCGCCCGCCGAACGTGGCGAGGCCGAAAAGCGAGGCGATCCAGGCGGCCGTCTCGGTCGCGATCCCGCGATCCTGCAGCATCGGCACCAGATGCGGGATCACCCCGTAGAGCACGAAGGCGACGCTCACGAAGGTCAGCGCCATGCACCAGAAATCCTTGCGCCGCATCGCTTCCCACAGCGTATCGCCCTCTTCCTCACGCGAGCCGCCGTCGCGGTCGAGCGGATGGGGCTCGGGATCGCCGTCCACATGCAGGCCGACATCCTCGGGCCGTTCCCTCAGCACCAGGATCACCATCGGCAGGGTGACGCACAGCATGATGAGGCCGAGGCACACATAGCCGCCACGCCAGCCCCAGGCGGCCACCGCATATTGCGTGATCACCGGCACATAGGCGAAGCCGAGCCCCGTGCCGCTGCCCGCGATGCCGATCGCGAGGCCCCGGCGCCGGTCGAACCAGCCGGCCAGCAGGCGCATATAGGCGATGCTGTTCGATCCCACTGCGAGCGAGCCCATCAGCACGTAGAGCAGGATCAGCTGCCACAGGCTGGAGATCAGCGGCACCGCCAGCAGCAGCAGGCCGAACACCGCCACGGAAGGCGCCAGCACGCGCTTGATCCCGAAGCGGTCCACCAGCCGCCCGCCGAAGGGCATCGCCACCGCGGTGACCATCATCATGATCGAGAGCGCGCTGCTCGCTTCCGCCCGGTTCCAGCCGAACTCCGCCGCGAATCCGTCGAGGAACAAGCCCATCGAGCCCAGCGTGAAGGCCGCCGGCCCGGTGGAGACGCCGATCAGGCACGCAACCACCATCACCCAGCCCCGGACGAAGGGCCGCGCCCCGTTTCCAGCTTGAACCACCCTTCACCTCGCTCTCATTGAGGAATTGAGTGATTGACCGCCACGCGCCAATGCGTCAACTAGAAATGTCTGACAATCTATCAGAGAGAGCGATGACTGCCTTCGATCCCGCGACACTTTCCGCCCCCGGCCTCGCCGCAGCTCTGCCCGGCAAGCGCGACCTGTTCTATGGCGGCGCCTGGCACCGGCCGGCCGGCGGCTACGTGGACACCTATAGCCCCGGCACCGGGGAGAATCTCGGCCCGGTGGCCGAAGCGAACACGGCGGACGTGGATGCGGCGGTGGCCGCGGCGCATGAAGGCTTCCTCGCCTGGCGCAATACCAAGCCGTTCGACAAGACGGCCTATCTGCGCAAGATCGCCGACGCGATGCGCGCCCATGCCGAAGAGCTGGCGCTGCTCGATTCCGCCAATTGCGGCAATCCTGTCACCCCGATGCTGAAGGACGTCTTCGACGGGGCGCAATATGTCGATTTCTTCGCCGGCCTCACCACCGAGGTGAAGGGCACCGTCACCCCGATGGGCCCCGGCGTGGTGAACATGACTGTGCACGAGCCGCTGGGCGTCTGCGCCCGGATCCTGGCCTACAACCATCCGCTGATGTTCCTCGCGATCAAGCTGGGCGCGCCGATCGCCGCGGGCAATTCCGTGATCATCAAGCCCCCGCCGCAGGCCCCGTTGTCCGCGCTGCGCTTCTTCGAGATCGCGGGCGACATCCTACCGCCGGGCGTGCTCAACCTCGTCACCGGCGGGCTGGAATCGGGCAAGGCGCTGGTCGAGCACCCCAAAGTGCCCTCCGTCAGCCTTGTCGGCAGCGTGCCGAGCGGCGTCGCCGTGGCGAAGGGCGCGGCCGAGCGGCTCAAGCATGTCGGGCTGGAGCTGGGCGGCAAGAACGCGCTGATCGTCTATCCCGACGCCGATCTCGACAAGGCGATCAACGGCGCGATCATGGGGATGAACTTCCTGTGGTGCGGCCAGTCCTGCGGATCGACCTCGCGCCTGTTCATCCACGATTCGATCTATGACCGGGTGCTGGAAGGCGTGCTCGCCGGAATCACCCGCCACCGGCCCGGCATCCCCACCCGGCCCGACACCACCATGGGCGCGCTGATCTCCAGGGTGCAGCAGGAGAAGGTGCTGCGCTATATCGAGATTGCGAAGGAAGACGGCGCCCGCCTGGTCCATGGCGGCAAGGTACCCGACGATCCCGAGCTGGCGAACGGCTTCTATGTCGAACCCACCGTGTTCGTGGACGTGACGCCCGACATGCGCATCGCGAAGGAAGAGGTGTTCGGCCCGATCCTCTCCGTCCTGCGCTGGTCGGACGAGGAGGAGCTGTTCGCGGCGGTGAACGGCGTGGAATACGGCCTCACCGGCTCGGTCTGGACCACCAGCCTCGCCAATGCCCACAATGCCTCGGCCCGGATCGAATCCGGCTATATCTGGGTGAACGGGGCCGGCCCGCATTACGTCAGCGCGCCTTTCGGCGGCTACAAGATGTCGGGCATCGGGCGGGAGGAATATATCGAGGAACTGTTCCACTTCACCGAAACCAAGAACATCCACATCACCCTGTGAGCGCGCAACCGGCCATGGACGACCGCCCCCACGCCCCCCTGCCCGAGCCGATCCGCGCCGCGGTGCGGGCGCGCTATGGGCGGGACCATGTCCATGCCGGGTTCGATCCGGCACGTGCCGCGCTGGTGGTGGTGGACATGCAGAAGGCGTTCCTGCGGCCCGAGATCGGCTACGTCCCCTGCGACGCCGCGCGCGCCGCGATCCCCACGATCAACCGACTGGCGGGCGCCCTGCGCGATGCCGGGCAGCCGGTGGTCTGGCTGAAGAACATCCACGATGCGGAGATGCAGCGGAGCTGGGCCGGCATGTATGCCATGCACGGCGAGGATTCCTCTCGCCGCCGCGCCACCGCGCTTTCCCCCGATGCCCCCGGCTCCGCGCTGGACGACATGCTGGACGTGGCGGAGGACGACGCGGTCCTGGTCAAGCGCCGCTACAGCGCCTTCTATCCTGGCGCCTGCGACCTGGAACGCCACTTGCAGGCGCGCGGGATCGAAACCCTGATCCTCACCGGCTGCACCACCGATGTCTGCGTGGAAACCACCGCCCGCGACGCGATGATGCGCGACTACCGCGTGATCGTGGTGGAGGATGGAACCGGCGCACTGACCGAGGCTTCCCACCACAATGCGCTGGCCGCAATGGCGATGCATTTCGCCGACGTGATGCCGGCAGCAATGGTGCTGGAACGGTATGGGGTGGAGGCCTGACCTTCGTCATTCCCGTGCAGGCGGGAATCCAGCAGCCACCGCCGGAACTGGATTCCCGCCTTCGCGGGAATGACGAAAAGGGGGAGACAAAGGAAGCAGGATGAGGCTACCCACCCTACCCATCCGCGCAATAGCCCCCGTCCACCGTGATCCCCGTTCCCGTGACGAAATCCGACGCCGCGCTTGCCAGGAACACGGCCACGCCGGCGAAATCCTCCGGCCTGCCCCAGCGGCCGGCCGGGGTGCGGGCCAGCACGCGGTCTTCCATCTGCGGCGCGCGATCGCGGGCGGCGCGGGTCATGTCGGTGTCCACCCAGCCGGGGAGGATGGCGTTGACCCGGATGTTGTCCGCCGCCCAGGCCGTGGCGAGCGAGCGGGTGAGTTGCAGGACCCCCGCCTTGCTCGCCACATAGGGCGCCACCACGGGTGAGCCGAACACGGCCGAGATCGAGCTGACATTGACGATCTTGCCCCCGCCCTGCGCCTTCATCGGCGCATGGGCTGCGCGGGCGAGGAAGAAGGGGGCGGCGAGGTTGGTCTCGATCACCGCGTCCCAATCCTCCTCGGCGATGTCCTGCGGCAGGCCCCGCGCGTTGATCCCGGCATTGTTGACCAGGATGTCGAGCCGGCCATGCTCCTTCACCACGCGCTCCACCAGCAGGGCGCAGGCCCGGCGGCCGGCGAGATCGACCACGAGGGACCGCCCGCCTGGCAGGGACGCCGCAGCGGCGGCGTTCTTTGCCGGGTTGCGCCCGGCGATCACCACCTGCGCCCCGGCCTGCGCCAGCCCGCGCGCCATGCCCAGGCCGATGCCGCCATTGCCCCCGGTTACGAGCGCCACCTTGCCGGTGAGATCGAACAGCTTCATTCGCCCGCCTCCATGCCTTGCGCGAATCGCCAGCCGGCGCGGCCCAGCGCCTGCCGTCCTTCGACCAGTGCGGCCAGCGGATCGGGCGCGGCCACTTCCAGCACCGCCCAGCCGGAAAAATCCTGCTCCGCGAGCTGCGCTCCGATCGCAGCGAAATCCACTGTGCCGCTGCCGATCGGATCATGCGCCGGGCGGGCGGGCGTCGCGTCGGACAGATGGACCAAGGCCAGCCGCTCGCCCGCAGCGCGCAGCCCGGCAAGCGGGTCTTCCCCGGCGGGCAGTGCATTGGCGACATCGTAGATCACGCCGACATCGTTCCATCCGCCGGCGGAAAGGAAGGCCGCGATGGCCTCGCCCGTATCGAGCAGGGCGATGGGGATGTTCTCGATCGCCAGCGCCACGCGCCGCCGCACGGCCTCGCTGCACAAGCGGTCGAAATTGCGGCGCAGTGCCGCGTACTGGCGGTCGTCCGGCGGCGGGAACAGGCCGATGCGCCGCCCGCCGTGGATCGTGGCGTAGCGGGCGCCGAGATCGGCCGCGACTTCCAGCAGGCGGACATGGGCGGCGAAGGAGAAGGTCGCCGCGTCTATGTCGAGACTGGCAAGATTGTAGTCATGCGCGGGCAGGTCCACCGCGAGCAGCTCGATGCCGGTCCGCGCCAGCGCGCTGTCGCACGCCCCCACGGTGATCCGCGCCGTGCTGACATCGAGATGGCCGGGCACGCCCAGCAGCTCGATGGCGGGAAAGCCCGCATCGGCCACCCGCTCCACCGTGCGGGCGGCCATTTCGTGCCAGACAAAACCGAAGCTGTGCGCGCCCAGCCGCATTTCCGCCACCCTTGTGCTTGACCCGAAGATGACTTGTCGAGATTGTCAGACGATTTAACGGCAAGCGCGAAGGGAAATCAATGGGCATTCTCGATGGCAAGGTGGCGCTGATCTCGGGCACGGCGGGCGGACAGGGGCGGGCGGCGGCGATCGCCTTCGCCCGCGAGGGCGCGAAAGTGCTGGGCTGCGACATGAAGGAGGCGGAATCGGAAGAGACGCTGGCGCTGGTCCGCGCCGCGGGCGGGACGATGGAATCGCTCCATCCGCTCGATCTCGCCGATCCGGCCAATGCGGCGCGCTGGGCCCAGGCGGCGGCCGAGCTGTGGGGCGGGATCGACATCCTCTACAACAATGCCGGGCGGATGGTGGCGCGGCGGCCCTTCTCCCATTCCACGCTGGAGGAGTGGGAGGAAACGGTGAAATACGAGCTGACCATGCCCTTCATCTGCGCCCGGGCGGCCTGGCCGCACCTGATCGCGCGGGGCGGCGGGCTGATCCTGAACACCGGATCGATCTCCGGCCATATCGAATTGCTGCCGCTGCGCACCTGCGCGCATGGGGCGACCAAAGCCGGGCTGATGGGGCTCACGCGGATGCTGGCGGCGGAAGGCGCTTCGCACAATATCCGTGCGATCACCCTCAGCCCCGGCATCGTGCGCTCGCCCGCGACGCAGCGCTTCTGGTCGGGCGAGGACCCGACGCAGACCGCGCTGGGCCAGGCGCTGGTGGCGAAGATCCCGCTGGGGCGGGAAGCGAGCTGCGAGGAGATTGCCGACGTGGCGCTGTTCCTGGCCTCCCCCGGAGCGCGCTACATCAACGGCACCGACATATTGGTGGACGGCGGGCTGGCCGCGATATCCTACGTGCCGGTCGGCGATGGCTGATCCGCCGGGACGACCGGCCCGATCTCCCCTCCCCTGAAAGGGAGAGCGCGGGGGCCCCTGTCGTCACCCCGGCGAAAGCCGGGGCCGCAAGCGGGAGCGCACCAAGGCCAGAGATGCCAGCTTTCGCCGGCATGACGAAAGACGGCCACTCCCCAGCGACCAAAAACACTCCTATTCCCGAATGGCTATTGCGACGCATTTGCAGAATAAGCTAAGGCCCTGAGCCTGCCCGGCTGCCGGCCGGGGCGCATCGCCTGGGAAAGGAAACAGAATTGTCCGCTTCAGCCTATTTTCCCGGCTTCACCTCCCCGCCCGCATCGAACTCCGCGACAATCATCGAGCAGGTCGTTTGCAAGCTGCGCAATGCGATCATGCAAGGCGAATTGCGGCCCGGGCAGAAACTGGTGGAAGGCGATCTCTGCCGCACGCTGGGCGTCAGCCGGGCATCGCTTCGCGAGGCGCTGCGCGCGCTGGAGGCCGAGAAGCTGATCAAGATCGTGCCCAATCGCGGCCCTTCGGTGGCGAGCCTGGGCTATCGGGAGATCGAGGCGATCCAGGAAGTATGGGCGATGCTGGCGGGCGACGCGGTCGCCGACTTCACGCGCGGAGCCAAGCCGCGCGACATAGCCGAACTGGAAGACGTGGTGGCCTCGCTCGAACGGGCGATCAGCGCGAATGCGCCGCTGGACCAGTTGGCGGCGACCAACCGCTTCCTGGCCATGATCATGGAAAAGCGCGGCAACGGCGTGCTGACCGATATCGTGATCTCGCTGGTGTCGCGGATCAATTTCCTTCGGGCGCAGGCCCTGCTCCGCCAGGGATGGGGAACGGTCCATGCGGAGGAGATCAGGAACATCGTCCGCGCCATCAAGGCAGGGCACGCCGAAGAAGCGCGGCGCGAGACCTGCAGGCACATCGCCTCGGTATGCGCCGCCCTCGCCTCGGAGCCCGATCCAGCATCGTCGGCCGCGATCCCGGTAAGGAAACCGCGCCGGCGGGACCATGCCGTCGGGGAACACGCCCGGGCGGGATAGCGCCTCCCGCCCCGGCCGGCGGCGTCAGGCCGCTAGCGGCTCGTCCTCGATCTGGACGCGATAGCCGGAGCGGACGTGGGGATAATAGTCCCAGATCGCCAGGTGCTGGGTGCAGCGATTGTCCCAGAAGGCCACCGAATGGGGTTCCCAGCGGAAGCGGACCTGGAAATAGGGGTCCTCGAGATGCTGGTAGAGATAATCGAGGATATGCGCGCTCTCGCGCGGGCTGAGCTCGTTGATGTGGCTGGTGAAGCCGCGATTGACGTAGATCACCTTCTTGCCCGTCACCGGGTGCCGGCGGATCACCGGGTGGACCGCCTTGGGATATTTCCCGTCGGGATCGAAGCGGCCGAAGGCCATCATCCCGTCATGCGTGGCGGTGAGGCCTTCGAGATAGTCCTTCATCCGGTCCGACAGCGCGTCATAGGCGGCATACATGCTGGCGAACACCGTGTCCCCGCCCAGCGGAGGCAGGGTGTGGAGATAGAGGATGCTGCCCATCGGCGGCACCTTGGCGCAGGACATGTCGGTGTGCCATTCCTCGCCCGAGACGTGCTTCGAGGTCTCGTCCGCATGCAGCTTGCGCACTTCCGGATGCTCCGGCATGCCCTTCAGCGCGTGGCGCGCCAGATGGCCGAAATGCTGGCCCACCCGCTTGAGCGAGGCGGGATCGAGCCGCTGGTCGCGGAAGAAGATCACCTGATGGTCGGTGATCGCCTGATGGAGATCGGCCACCTCCTGATTCGACAGCGGCTGGGTGAGGTCGACGCCCGAGATCAGCGCGCCGATGCGCGGGGTGAGCGGGGAAGCCTCGAGGGTCTGGTATTGAATGGACACTGTTATCTCCACTTGCGTCGGCCTGCGATGTGCCGCATCTGCGACGTGATTACAAGATTGACTGACAATCTTGCAATATCCACTCTGCGGCAAGCATATTCGCCCAGGCGCGAATCCACTGCAAGGAGCACCCGATGATCACATTCGACGGCCGGAAAATCGTGGTTGTGGGCGGCGGCAGCGGCATCGGGCTGGCCGGGGCGGAGATGCTCGCCGGCCTCGGCGCCGCGGTGTTCGTGGCCGACAAGGACCCGGCATCCGAGCCACGCCTGCCCGCCGGAACCGGCTTCGCCGCCTGCGACGCGACTCGGCCGGAGGAAGTGGAAGCGATGCTCGCCGCCGCCGAAGCCGCGATGGACGGGATCGACGGGCTGTTCATCACCGTGGGCGGCGCGGCGCTGGGCCCGCTGGCCGAGATGGACCTGCCCGCCTGGAACCGCGAGATCGGCTTCAACCTCGACAGCGTCTACATCACCTGCCGCGCCGCCCTGCCCTTCCTGGCCAAGGCGCCGAAAAGCGCGATCGTCACCACCAGCAGCGGCTATGCGGTGATGGCGGGGACCGACCGCGCGGCCTACACCGCCGCCAAAGCGGGGGTGATCGCCTTCAGCCGCTCGCTCTCCATGATCGCCGCGCCGCAGCGCACGCGAGTGAACTGCATCGCCCCCGGGCCGACCGACACGCCGCGCTTCCGCGCGATGAACGGCGGTGACGAAGGAGTGGAGAAGGTCCGCCGCTCCATGCCGCTGGGCGAGATCCCCACCCCCGCCGACTGCGCGAAGCTGGCGATCTTCCTGCTGTCCGACGCCGCCGGCCAGATCACCGGGCAGACGGTGCACGTGAATGGCGGGCTGGTGCTGCCCTGAAGAGGACACGGAGAACCGCCATGCGCGCGATACGGCTTGACGAGATCGGCCCGCCCGAGAACCTGAAGCTGGTCGAGATCCCCGAGCCGGAACTGCCGGAAGACGGGGTGCTGATCCGCACCGCCCGCGCCGGGATGATCTATGCCGATGCGGAAGCCCGGCGCGGCACCTATTACAAGCAGACCCCCCTGCCCTGGTTCCCCGGGCGCGAGGTGGCGGGCACGGTGGAGGCGGTGGGCTCCGCCGTCGCCGATATCCGCCCCGGCGACCGGGTGGCGGCGCTGGTGTTCGGCGCGGGCTGCTATGCGGAGAAGGTGCTGGCCCGCACCGCACCGCACTCCCTGCCCGACGGGCGCGCCATGCCCCCGTCGGACATCGTGCCGCTGCCCGACGGCACCGGCTTCGGCGAGGCGCTGGTCTATCTCATCAACTTCCGCCTGGCCCATCTGCTGGTGCATGGCTGGGCGCGAGTCGGCCGGGGCACGCGAATCGCGGTGCACGGCGCGACCGGCGGCATGGGCACCATGGTGCTGGAACTGGCGCGTGAACTGGAATGCGAAAGCATCGCCCTGGTGCGCAGCCCGGCCGAGGCGGAGTTCTGCCGCGGGCTGGGCGCTGCCCATTGCGTGGACACCACCGCCGCCGACTATGTCGAGGCGGTGCGCGGCCTTACCGGCGGACAGGGCGTGGCCTTCTCCTTCAACGGCGTGGGCGGGCCGACCATCGGGCGCGACGCGCGCATCCTCGCGCCTTTCGGCGAACTTCATCTCTACGGCTATGTCGCGGGAAAGCAGCCGTTCGACCCTTTCGCCACGGACGGGACGATGGCGCTGAAGACCTTCAATGCCGACGATTTCCTGCGCACGCCGCATTTCGCCGCGGCGAGCGAGGCGATGCTGGCCCGCTTCACGCGCGGTGGCCTGCTGCCGCCTGGGCGGGTTTTCCCGCTGGAGCAGGCGGCGGCCGCCCACCGCGCGATCGAATCCGGGGAAATTTGCGGCAAGATCCTTCTTGAGCCTTGACGAGCGCCTTTCCCGTCTGCACAACTTTGTCAGACAATAATAGGTGACATTGTATGATCGCAACGCTCAAGGAGCGCGTCGAGGAACGGCTCAACAGTGGTCTGCTGGGGCAATGGTATGTGATCGCGAAATCCTCGCAGATCCAGCCGGGCAAGCATATCAAGGCCAGGGCGCTGGGGCGCGACCTGGTGCTGTGGCGCGGCGAGGATGGCGTGCTGCGCTGCACGGAGGATTACTGCCCCCATCGCGGCGCGCCTTTGTCCCACGGCCGGGTCAAGGGCTGCAACATGGCCTGCGCCTATCACGGGATCGAGATGGACGGCGAAGGCGTGGTGGCGCTGGTGCCCGCGCTGAAGGATTGCCCGCTGGAAGGCCGCAAGGAGATCGATGCCTATGTGGTGGAGGAACATGCCGGCGGTGTGTTCGCCTATTTCCCCAGCGCGGACCAGCCGCACCCCATTCCGCTGAACCTGGCTTTCGAGCTGGAGGACGAGGATTACGCCAAGTTCCTCACCACCGGCCTGTGGGAAACCAATTATCGCTACGCGATCGAGAACATCGCCGATCCGATGCACGGGCCGCACCTGCATGGCGACACCTTCACTCTTTCCGGCGGATCGCTGGACGATCGCGTGAAGGTGACCAGCACGGATGACGGCTTCGTGATCGAGCGCGTGGCCCAGCAGGGCGAGAATTTCGACTGGGCGCAGCTCGTGGTCGAGAATGGTTCGCCGCATTGCCGGGTGAACATCCCCTATCCGCCGGCCGGGGGGCCGGGCGGCATGATGCGGGTGGTCAACTACCTGACCCCGGTGGACGATCATACCTGCCGGATTTTCTTCTGGCGCTGCCGCAAGGTCCAGGGGCTGGAGCGCGAGGTGTGGCGCTTCCTGTTCCGCACCACCTTCGAACCGCTCCACTGGTATGTCCTCGAACAGGACAGGGCGATCCTCGCCGTCATGCGGCCCGATGCGCGCGAGCGTGAGAGGCTGTATCAGCACGATATCGGGATAACCCGGCTGCGCCAGACCCTGGCGCGCATGGCCCGGGCCCAGATCACCGCGGAGGATGCGCTGAAGGAGGAACCGAAGATTTCCCATAACGCTTGAAAGGGCGCGCCATGGCCGAAGACCGCGAAATTGACCTCAAGGGATGGATCCTGATCGCGGCCTGCACGGTCGGAGTGGGGGTGAGCATCATCCCCGTCTCGATCCTCAGCCTCGGCGTGTTCATGAAGCCGCTGGGCGAAGCCTTCGGCTGGGGCCGCGGCGAGATTTCGCTGGCGCTGACGATCCTTTCCTTCGCGATGGCGGCCGCCCTGCCCCTGGCCGGCCGGCTGATCGACCGCTTCGGGGTGAAGCCGCCGCTGATCTGCTCGCTGCTGCTGTTCGGCGGCGGGGTGCTGGCCATGCCCTTCCTGCTCGATCACGGGGGCCTGGCCGGCCTTTACGGCGCCGCGCTGTGGCTGGGGGTGACCGGGGCGCCTTCCAGCACGGTGGGCTATGTGAAGGTCCTTTCCGGCTGGTTCGACCGCTCGCGCGGGCTGGCGATGGGCTTCGCGATGAGCGGGATCGCCTTGGGCGGCGCGATCGCGCCGCTGTTCGCGGCCACGATGATCCAGGCATGGGGCTGGCGCAGCGGCTTCTACGGGCTGGCCGCGCTGCCGCTGATCGTGGGGATGATCGTCGCGATGATCGTGCGCGAGCCGCCCCATCTGGCCGCCAGCGCCGATCGCAGCTCGCTGCCCGGCCTGACCCAGGCAGAAGCGCTGCGCACCCGGGTGTTCTGGATGCTGCTGCTGCTGTTCCTGCTGGCGGCCACGGCGATCCACGGCCTGCAGATCCACCTCGCCCCGCTGCTGTCCGATCGCGGGCTGACGCCGGACAGAGCCGCACTGGGCATGAGCTTCATGTTCGGCATCTCGGTGCTCATGCGGTTGGTCGCCGGCTATCTGTTCGACCGGGTGTTCGCCCCTTATGTGGGCGCGCTGTGCTTCCTTTCGGCGGCGATCGGCGCGGCGATGCTGGCCGCATCCTCCGCGCCCGGCGGGGTGGTGCTCGCGGTGGCGCTGCTGGGCGTGGGCGCCGGCGCGGAAAGCGACCTGATGGGCTATCTCGCCAGCCGCTATTTCGGGCTCAAGGCGTTCGGGGCGATCTTCGGCTGGATCTTCGGCGCGCTGATGGTGGGCAGCGCGATCGGCCCCTTCCTGCTCGGCCTGGGCTACGACGCGTCGGGCAATTACGATTCCGCCCTGATGTGGAGCGCGGCGGGCCTGCTGCTGACCACGGTGCTGCTGGTGATCCTGCCCCGCTATCCCGAATTCGAACGCCCGGCGCAGCCCGAGGCCACACCCGAAGCCGATCTGGCTCTGGCGCCGGCCGAGATGCAATTGGGGACGAGGTGATGCCGGTTCCGTTCCCCGCCGCCTCCCCCACCCTCGTCATTCCAGGCCCTTCGCGGGGAAGGAAACAACCAGCTTTCCGGCAAGAACAGATGAACAGGTGAGATCGGCAATGAGCCTCCACAGCCCCATCCCCCTCAAGGAGTTCACGGACTCGGTCCAGGACCCGCTCAATGCCCGCTTCTTTCCCGCGGGCGCCTATGTGTCGGAAGAGTTCCATCGCTTCGAGCTGGAGGCGGTGTGGTTCCGCGAATGGATCTCGGTCGGCCGGCTGGAGGAGATTCCGAACCGGGGCGATTACTTCACGGTCAATATCGGCGGGGAGCCGATCATCGTGGTCAACGGCAAGGACGGGCTCACGGCCATGTCCGCCGTCTGCCAGCATCGCGGCATGCTGCTGACCGACCAGGACAAGGGCAATGCGAAGCGCTTCGTCTGCCCCTACCACCGCTGGACCTACGATCTCGACGGCCGGCTGCTGGGGGCGCCGCAGATGGAAGGCGTGGGCACTTACGACAAGGACTGCCTGGGCCTGCCGCGCCTGGCGGTGGAGGTGTGGCAGGGGATCATCTTCGTCAATTTCGACCGGGGCGCGGCTCCGCTGTCCGAACGGCTGGCCCCGCTCGATCCGATCGTGGCGGCGTGGGACCTGCCCAATCTGCGCGGCGAGTTCCTCAAGGATCCGAACTATCGCCAGTGCCACGATTACGACTGGAACTGGAAGGTCTACGCCGAAGGCCAGGCGGAATGCTATCACTGCGACAAGCTGCATCACGACGCGCCGGGCATCCAGAACATCGACTGCGATTCTATGCGGATCGAGGTGCAGGACGACGAGCGGGGCGTGTTCTGCTTCGAGATGCGCAACAAGGTGATCGACGCCACGGTGAACCATGTGGGCCGCGCGATCTTCCCGCCGATCCCCACCCTCTCGGAAGAGCAGCGGTGGGAGCAGCATTCCATCGTGATCTCGCCCAACATCTTCATGCAGCTTCAGCCCGATTGCGTGATCCTGCTGAGCTGGTGGCCCACCGGGCCGCGCAGCATGCGGGTGAAGCGCCACCGGCTCTATCCGGTCGAGACGCTGGAGCGCGAGGATTTCGTGGAGGAGCACAAGGCGGAGACCGCCCATATCCGCTATTTCGTGGGGCAGGACGATTATGCCTTCAAGATGGTGCAGGCCGGGCTGCAATCGCGCTTCGCCCCGCATGGGCCGCTGTCGAACCGCGAATTCGTCATCAACGGGATGAGCCGGTGGCTCGTCGAACGCTATCGCCGCGCCGACAAGGAAGCGCGCGGCGCGGCGGGGATCGCGGCGTGAGGGGGCGGCTTGTCGCCCCGGCGGCCTGCCCCGCCATTCGGTTTCCCAGTCCCTCGCTCCGGCGGAGGCCGGGGCTCAGGGCGGCGATGTAAGCAGCCACCCACTTCTCCGCGTCGGATTGTAAACAATATCGTTGACAATCCGACGCGGAGCCTTTTGAATGTCCTTCCATCGCTCACTCGGGCGACTTTGCTGAAGATAGGGAAGGAGAGCCCATGCGTTTCGCCCATTTCGCCCATATCTGGGGCAAGCCGGGGATGACCCCTCACCAGCGCTACGAGCAGCTCTGGCGCGAGGTGCAGCTGTGCGACGAGGTGGGGTTCGACTACGCCTTCAGCGTCGAGCATCACTTCACCCCGCTGGAAAGCTGGATGTCCTCGCCCAACCTGTTCGTGGCCGCCGCCGCCGCGCGGACGAAGAACATCCGCCTGGGTGCGATGGGCCACATCGTGCCGCTCCACAATCCGGTCCGCCTGCTGGAGGAAGTCGCCCTCACCGACCAGATCAGCAATGGCCGGGTCGAAGTGGGCCTCGTCCCCGGGATCCAGGACAGCTATTTCCGCCATTTCGAAGCCAACTTCGCCGACCGCCGCGCCATCACCCAGGAATTCGCGCGCTTCATGAAGTCGGCCTTTTCCCAACGCTCGCCGGCGGACTGGCACGGCGCGCTGATCGACGTCGAAGGGCTGGAGCTCAGCGTCTGGCCGGTGCAGCAGCCCGGCCCTCCCCTGTGGATGGAGACGCGCGACCCGCCCACGCTGGAGCTTTGCGCCGAGCTCGGCATGCATACCGGCTATTTCCTGCTCTTCCCCCGCAGCGAAGCCCATTCACGCTACGGCCCCTATCTCGCCGGGTGGAAGGCGCACGGCCACCCCGGCCGGCCCAACATCGCCTACTCCACCGTGGTCTATGTCGACGAGACAGACGAAGCCGCGCTGGCCAAGGCGAAGGAGGATGCGGGGATGGCCTACAAGGGCTTCTTCTCCACCAGCGACGATTGGGACGAGATCCGCAAGAAGCAGGAGGAAACCGCCGCCTATTTCGAGCTGCGCGGCGATCCCGGCGCGGGCGAGATCATCAAAAACATGCTGGATGCGGACTTCCTGATCGAAAAGGACCTGGTCCTGATCGGCTCCCCCGACACGGTGGCCGCGAAGCTGAAGGCCTGGGCGGCGGAAGGCATGTTCAACACCTTCTTCGGCGAATTCAACTTCGGCGCCATGGCAGAGGAAGACCTGATGCGCTCCCTCCGCCTGTTCGGCGAACAGGTCATCCCGCAGTTGAGGGATTACGAGCCCTTCTAGGGCCGCCCATCGGGCACGGGCGCGGGGAAACGGCCTTCAGGATCGTATTTCCCGCGCACTTCCCCAAGCCGCCGCCACGCGCTTTCGCTGAAGCAGCGCGCCAGCCTTTCCGGGCGGCGGACGATGTCCGTTTCATTGACGTAGCAGCCCTTGGTCACAGGCTCGAGCAGATCGGCTACTCCCGCCACCCAGGCAAAGTTCTCCGCATCGGCCGCCGGATCGGTCCATTGCCCGATCCATTGGAGGAACGCTTCCCCGGCCATCGAGCAGGCCGCATCCGCCGGTAGGGCGGCGGGCCGGCGGAAGTTGACGATCCCCACCGTGCCGGGCGACGGCGCACCGGACATCGCCAGGGCCAGGATCCTGCTCGCTTCCGCACCCTGGTCGGTCCAGATCGTGTCGGCCCCCGTTCGGCGCGCTTCGCCGGTCAGGCTTTCCGCGTAAAGCGCTGGATAGGTCAGGGGAAAGGGAACCGATGCCCCCTCTCCACCCGCCGGCGCGTCGGCCAGGATCTCCCCCAGCGCAGCCGCCCCGCCCTCCGCGTCGGAGCCGTGATAGATCAGCAGCGCCACGCAGCATGGAGCCGGGGCACCGAGCGGCGTCATGTACATCAGGATCAGTTCGACATCCGGCCAGCCCTGCCTTCCCTTGGCTTCCAGCCAGCCGGACAGCAGGCCCGCCGCTTCCAGCGGATAGGCTAGGCGCACGCCCTGCACTGCGCTCGGCAAAGGCAGGCTGCGCAAATGAAAGCGTGTGACCGCTGCGCAGAACAGCGGCCCCGCGCCCCGCGCCGCCCAGAACAGGTCCGGATGGCAATCGGCCGAGATGGTCGCCGCCTCGCCGTCAGCCATCACCACATCGAGCGCCTCGACATGGAAACAGGCGAACTGGCCCCGGTTCTCGCCGTTCCAGCCCATGCCGCCGCCCAGCAGATAGCCGCCCATCGCAACGCTGGAGTGATGGCCGGTGGGAAAGGTCCTGCCCACGGCACCCAGCGCCGCGCTGAGCTCGCCGGAGCGCACGCCGGGGCCGACCCGCGCCGTTTCGCCCTCGATCGCGATGTCGGCCAGCCCCGAAAGGTCGAGCTGCATCCCGCCCTCGCGCAGATAGGTGCTGGTGTAGTTGTGCCCCGCCCCCTTCACCGCGATCGGCAGATCGAGGCGGATCGCCTCGCGCACCGCCTGCTGCACGTCCGCCGCGCTTTCCGGGCGCAGTATCAGCGCGGGATAGCGCTCGGGCTTGTAGCTCTGCCAGATGCCCGCGCGGCGTGCTTCCTCGTAACCCGGCTCGCCCCGCGCCAGGCGTTTCACGAAATCGGTTCCTCCGCCGCGATCTGGACGCGGAAGCCGGAGCGCAATTCGGGATAATAGTCCCAGATCGCGAGATGCTGGACGCAGCGATTGTCCCAGAAGGCGACCACGTCCTCCACCCAATGGAAGCGCATGGACCATTCGGGCCGCTCGCAATGGGTATAAAGGAATTGCAGCAGCGCATTCCCCTCCTCCACCGGCAGCTCGTTGATATGGCTGGTGAAGCCGCGATTGACGTAGATTCCCTTCCTGCCCGAAACCGGATGGGTGTTGATCACCGGATGGCTGGCGATGGGATACTTCCCGTCCGGGTTGTAGCGCCGAAAGGCGAGCGCCCCGTCATGCGTGGCTGTGAGGCCTTCGAGATAGTCCTTCATCCGGTCCGACAGCGCCTCATAGGCGGCATACATGCTCGAAAAGGCGGTGTCGCCGCCACCCGATTCCGGCACGATCTTCATGTGCAGGATGCTGCCCAGCGGTGGAACCGGATCGCAGGATAGATCGGTGTGCCACACCTCCCCGTTCACATGCTTCGTCGTCTCGTCGGAATAGATCGCGGTGATTTCCGGATGTTCGGACATCGCCTTGATCCCGGTGTGGAAATGCAGCCTCCCGAACCGGCTGCCGAGCATCTTGAGGCTTTCCTTGTCGAGCGCCTGGTTCTCAAACCGCAGCACGCCGAAATGGGCGAGCGCCTGCTGGATGTCGGCTACCTGCTGGTCCGTAAGCGGCCGGGTGATGTCGATGCCGCTGACATTGGCGCCCACATGTGGGCTGATCTTCGACACCTGGAAGGAGGCGAATTCCATTGTCATTCTCCCGAAAATTTCCGCGTCAGCCCATCGCCACCGCGCGTGCGGCGGAGGCCGCGAATGCCGAGGCCACCATCGGATTCGATCACCGTTCCCGTCATCGCCCCCGCCTCGGCGCGGGACGCGAGCAGGACATAGGCGGAGGCATGCGCTTGTGGCTCCACATGCACGCCGAGGGGCACCGCGCCGGCGATGGCGGCGCTGATCTTAGGCGCGGTCTGGTCCAGCGGCCCGCCGAGCACCTCGGGTACGCCGATCGCCGTGCGTGTCGCTCCCGGTGCCACCGCGTTGACCCGCACTGCCGGGGCAAGCTCATGCGCGAGCTGGCGCACGACACCGAGCGCCGCATGCTTGCTCGCGACGTAAAGGACCCCGCCCCCGTCCGGATAGAGCGAGGCGTTGGACAAGGTCACGATGATCGAACCGCCGCTCTTCACCAGATGCGGCAATGCGGCGCGGCACGCGAGGATCAAGCCACGTACGTTCACATCGAACAGCGCATCGAACCCCTTGTCGAGCTGCTCCACGCTCACTTCGGGAAAATCGAAGAAGCCGTCGAACAGGCCCGCATTGGCGACCAGCGTATCGAGCTTGCCGAATGTGGATACGGTCCGGGCCACGGCGGAAAGATTGCCTTCCGCCCTGGCGAGATCGGCCTCGATCACCGCCACGGCCTCCCCATGTTCGGCTGCCAGCTCGGCAAGCTTCACCGCATCGCGATCCACCACTCCGACCCGTGCGCCTTCGGCCAGGAAGCGTTCCACCACCGCGCGGCCGATGCCGTTGGCACCGCCGGTCACCAGCGCGACCTGCCCGGCGAGGCGGCCTACCGGGGCCGCGGGAAAGGTCTCGATGGAAGGCGCGCCCGCCGCATGGTCCTGGACGGCGGCGAACAGCTCTCCGGCCGCGGGAAGCTGGGCCGCTGCCCGATGCGCCGCAGCGGAGGCCCAACGGATCACCGCGACCACTTCCCCTTCGCCCTGCCCGATCTTCACTCCGGCGCAGGCCGGCGGCGCGAGATAGCCCTGCCGGGCCTGCGCCAGCACGGCGGCCAATACCTCAGCCTTTTCCGGGGTGACCGGGATGCGGACGATCTCGATTTCGGCCATCCCCACGCCCCTAGAAGAAGATGCTGAGATTGTAGGATTTCAGCACCGTCTGATCGATCAGGATGGTGCGCTTCGCCAGCAGCAACCCGTCGCCTTCGGGCCGCAGCACGTCACGCCGCTGGCCGGTGAAGAAGTCGTAGGGCAGGTCGCTGCGAATGCGCGTGACGAGGAACGAGGTCGCTGCCAGGAACGAACCGTCCGCCAGCCGGTCCACCAGCAGGTTCGAGACGAGATGGCGGGTGCGCGATCCGGGCTGCTCGGCCCAGGCCTGGTCGGTCTGGAGCCGCTTCACCCGGGTTTCGAGCGAGGAGTGGCTTTCGGCGAAGAAGCCGAAATCGGGATCGTAGCCCTCGCCATCCTTCTGGTAGACCGACTGGCGAGTCGGCATCTCGTAGACGATCTCGGGCGCCATGAGGTCGAGCCAGGCCGTGAAATCCATGTTGTCGAGCAAGGCCGCCTCGCGATAGAGCCATTCGAGGACGATGTTGTAGCCGGCGCTGCCGACGGGAACGGGCTGCGTCATGCCCACGGCTCCTCCTCGGTAAGCCATCGCTTCCATTCGCCGTAGAAGCACAGCTGCGTCCGCTCGCCATAGCTGCCCGGCCAGGCCGTGCCCGGGCCGGGAAAATCGGTGTCCGGCGGAAGGTGGAGCGCCATGCCGTGATGCAGGTTGTAACGCTGCGCGATCGCGCCCTTGTTGACGCGGGTGCACTCCTCCCAGTTCTCCATATCGTCCTGCTCGAAGATGCCGGAGGGGCCGAAGGTGCGCACATAGGCTTCGTAGGTCGCCTTGCGGTATTCGGGCGACGCCTCCTTCTCCACCATCAGCCACGACCAGACCTTGGTGGTGGTCGGCCCCGTGGGCTGCCACAGGCGGAAGGAAAGGAACGGCGTGGGCGGGGAGCGCAGGTCGCCCTGCACCATCACCTGCATGAAGGAGAGGTTGGGGAACACCGTGCCGACGCTGAAGCTGTGGCCCCTGGCGATCTCCGCCTGCTGCGGGCTCAGCGTTTCCTCGATCGCCGGGCGCAGTTCCATCGGCAGGCCGAAATATTCCGCTTCCGGGATCGGCGGGCCAGGCACGACATGCAGCACATGGCCCCGTTCCGCCTGGACGAGATTACCGAAGGCGAGCGACATCGGATCGGGCGGCAGCAGGCCGAGTTCGGCGATGGAGCCGTGGGCGGTGTAGAGGTGGAAGTTGTCGCCGGTGAAATTGTCGGTCGCGAACTTCCAGTTGGTGTGCACTTCCCAGCATTGCGGCGGCCCCACCATTTCCGCCCCGCCCGGCGTGCGGGCGACGAGGATGTCGAGATAGAAGCGCATGTTGCCGAGGAATTCGGGCAGCGGCGGCGTCTCTTCCGACCAGCAGCCGAAGACGAAGCCCTTGTAGCTGTCGAGCTGGGTGACCGGGATCAGGCCGAGGGCCGACTTGTCGAGATGGGCTTCGTCGTAAAGCTCCTCCGCGAAGACGGAGACGAGGTCCCCTTCCGGCGAATAGGCCCAGCCGTGATAGGGGCAGCGCAGGAAGCTCGCGCTTCCACGATCCGCCCGGCACAGCCGCATCCCGCGATGGCGGCAGCTGTTGAGGAAGGCGCGCACCGTGCCGTCGCGCCCGCGGATGACGAGCACCGGCTCGCCCGCCAGCTGGCGCTCCACGTAATCGCCCGCCCCCGGCACTTCGCTTTCATGGGCGAGGAACCCCCAGGCACGGCGGAACAGACTTTCCTGCTCGCGTTCGAACACCTCGGGATCAGTATAGATGCGGCGGGCGACGTGGCCGCCTTCCTGGTCCACCAGCCTTGCGATATCGATCGTTCCGGTCATGCCGCCTTCCGTCACCCCCAATTGCCCCATTGTGCGGCGGAAGGCCGCGCGCCAGGCTTCGTGCTCGCATCCGGTGCAGCCTCGGGCTCGGGCCCCGGATCGACATAGACCCCGCCGCCGACCAGCCTGACCTCGTGCACCGTGAGCGGCTTCGTGGCCGGGGCGCAGCGCACCGCGCCGTCCTCGGGCGAGAACAGCGCGCCATGCATCGGACATTCGATCAGCCCCTGCGGCGTGAGGTGGCCGGGGGCGAGGAAGATGCGCGCATGGGTGCACATGGCGGAAAGGGCGCGCACGCCATCCCCGATGCGCACCACCAGAAGGCGGGCATGGGCGGCGCGAACGAGCTTGAGCTTACCTTCTTCAAGTTCAGCAAAGTCACCCACATGAACCATGAGGCGATTTTCGGCCGAGAGGATCGCATCGCCCATGCCGCGTGTCCTTCAGGCGCCCCGGCGCGCAGCTTGCGGAAGGCGCCGCGCCGTGCGTGCCGGCGCGATCGGCATGCGGCCGCGAAATGGCTCCATCAGCGAATCTCCCCGTGCTCTCACGGAAAGAAGGTGTCGCGCCTCTCGATAATTGTCAACAATTCTGTCAGACGATCTTGCAAGTCAGCGGAAAGCGGCGTCCGGCAGGGCGAGCATCGCCTTCTCGACGTCGTAGACCGATTCCTCGGTCAGCTTCAGCGCCTGCTCCCGATCGCCCGCGAGCACCGCTTCCAGAATCTCCTCATGCCGGGTGATCCACTGGTCCTTGGCCGAGGTGATCCGCGCCCCTTCCAGCGAGAGGCGGAACAGGGTGGTCTCCAGCCGCAGGCGCGTGTCGATCAGCACCGGATTGTCCGAAAGCTCCGCGAAAACATCCCAGAAACGCGCATTCTGGTCCATGAACTGGCGCGACTGCTCGAACTCCGAGAGATGGCTGCGGAACCTGCGCGCCTGAGCGAGCGCCTCGTTCAGCACGGCCCGCGCCTCGGGCCTGTCGCTATGGGTGATCGCCTTGTCCACCATCAGCATGCTGATGGCGCGCATCAGCTCGAGCGTATCGGTCACTTCCTTGCGCGAGATCCGGCGGACTGACGCGCCGCGATTGCGATCGATCCGGACCAGCCCCTCGCTCTCCAGCACGCGCAGCGCCTCGCGCACACGGCCGCGGCTCATCCCCGTATCCTCGACCAGATCGGCCTCCACCAATCGCTGGCCGGGCACGAATTCCCCCCGGTGGATCCTGCCGCGCAAGTCGCGGACGAGATGATCGAGCTCCTCGCCTCGCGACAGCTCCACTCCCTTGGTCATGACGTCTCCTGCAGCCCGCTCCGATCGTCCGGCCCCGCGAGCGGGCAGCGAAGCCGGTCCCGGCCCGCTTATCTCCGATAGAGGCGGTTAGGCAATGTCGAGGGGCAAACCTCGTCACCCCAGCGAAAGCTGGGGTCTCGGGCGGGGGCGAGCAAAGGCCTGAGATGCCAGCTTTCGCTGGCATGACGAAGAAGGGGCAGGACGAAGAGGGGGCAGGACGAAGGAGGAGAGGGCGTGTTCCGGCTGCGCTCGACAAGAACGGTCGCGCCGGCGGGCGCGTCATGCCGGCAGGGGCGCGCCCTTCCCTGCATCGCCCGCCGACCGGCGGGGCATGTAGGGCCGGGGGCCCGCGGCCGAGCGGAAGAAGTCCGTCACGATCGCGACCACGGCCGGGTCGAGGCCGGGGCGCAGATAGAGGCGGCGCTGCCAGTCGGCGATGCGGTGCAGCACGCACAGCTCGCCCTCGGGATCGAAGATGTCGATGATGCTGCGGAAGGTGGCGAGGCCGCCGAGGCCTTTCAGCGCCATGCCCACCCCCACATCGTGATAGGGATAGCGGCCGCCGACGATCGGCGACGGGATGCCGGCTGCACGGAGATTGTGCAGCGCGGCGTCCTCGTCCTCGCTGCCCCGCGCACCGAGCAGGAAGGGGATGCTGCCTATGCCGCCTTCCCCGATCTGCCCGATCAGCTCCGCCCGGCCATAGACCCCCAGCTCCACCGGCGCCAACGGCACGGAGCCGGGTGGCGCATCATCGTCGGCAAAGGTCATGAGAATCCCGTCCAACCGCCCGGCAAGCGCCGCCTTACGAGCTTCGGCGCGGGATGCCATCGTCACGAAAGTCAGCTCGACATGCGGATGGCTCCGCACGAATTCGGGCAGCGCGGGGCGGACATAATCCTCGAGGATATGAGGCCCGACGAACAGCCGCAGATTGACGCCCTTTTCCGCGCCGGAGCGGAGCGACCGACCCAGCTCGTTCCCCAAGGCGACCAGCCGCTTGGCACCTTCGAGCAGGAGCAGCCCCTTGTCCGACAAGGAACTGGTCGTCCCCCGGCGGCGATCGAACAGCCGGCATCCCAGCTGATCCTCCAACGACCGCATGTGATTGCTCACGCTCGCTTCGGAAATGCCAAGCCGGTCCGCCGCCCGACGAAAGCTCCCTGCTTCGCACACCGCGAGGAACACCTCGATCTGGCGGAGGGTGAAAGCGAACATAGGTAAAGGCTATCTGATAGGCTGCAGGCTGTCACACCCCAAATTTCGCGCCACGTTGCTCGCCCGCCGCGCTCCTTCCTATTCCACCGGCAAAAGCAAACCAAGGGAGTGGAATATGCGGGGCTATCTTACATCGGCATCGCGCCTGGCCGTCTGCGGCCTGGCGATGGCGGGCGTTCCTTCGGGGGCGCATGCCCAATCGGGATCGGACGAAGCGGCGGCGCAGGAAGTGCCGGAGATCGTCGTCACCGCACAAGGGCGGGAGCAGCGCCTGCAGGACGTGCCGATCTCCGCATCGGTGGTCAGCGGCGACAGCCTTGCCAAGGGCAATCTGCGCAATCTGGAGGATCTGGGGGCGCGGCTGCCCGCCGTGAAGCTCACGCCGGGGCCGGCATCGGACCTGCTCAACATCCGCGGCGTGGGGTCGGGCCTCAATGCCGGGTTCGAACAGTCGGTGGCCACCTTTGTCGACGGCATCTATCGGGGCCGCTCGCGGTCGAGCCGGGCGGCCCTGTTCGATATCGACCGGGTCGAGGTGCTGAAAGGCCCCCAGACGACCTTCTTCGGCAACAACGCCATCGCAGGGGCGCTGAACATCACGACGCGGCGCGCCCAGCCGGGCGGCCCGTTCGAATATAATGCCAGCGCGCTCTACGCCCCCGCGGACGGGGAATTCAATCTGGAGGCCGGAGCCAGCGCCCCGCTTTCGGAAACGCTGGGCCTGCGGGTGGCCGCGAAATATTTCGGCATGAACGGCTATGTGAAGAACACCTATCTCGACGAAGACGGCCCCCACCAGCGGGACTTCGTCGGCAGGGTGGCCCTCGCATGGAAGCCGGACGACAGCCTGCGCACCGACCTGCGCGTGGACTATGGCCGCTTCCGCGACCGGAACTCCTTTCCCAACGAGGCGCTGAACTGCCCGGCGGAAAGCCCGCCCTATTCCGCACCCGCCGGACTATGCGCACGCTACCTGGCGAGCTATCCCCCCACCGCCACCAGCGACGATCCGGCGGACGAAAACGCAAGCGCGCAAAGCCGCTTCACGCTGGACTTCGAGGAAGTGGCGCTGACCAACGAACTCGATGTCGGCTCGCACGTTCTCACCGCGATCACCTCCTACTATCACCACAGCGTCTACAATCTGGCGCAGCTCGCGCCGCTGCCGCTGACCGGGATCGGCGGCACGGCTTCCCCCTTCCCGACCTACACGCCGGAGAACTACCGTTCGTTCAGCCAGGAAATCCGCCTGAGATCGCAACCCGACCAGCCGATCGAATATATGTTGGGCGGATATTTCTCCGCCGGCCGGCTCACCACCTCGCTCTATTCCGGCTATTATTTCGCGCCGATGGGGGCCTATGCGCCCGGATATACCACGGCGAATACGCCGATCGCGGTGGCGCTCTACCATCGCGAGCACGACCAGACCTTCTCCCTCTTCGGATCGTTCACCGCCCATCTGGCCGACAGCCTAAGGCTGAACGGCGGGCTGCGCTACTCGATCGTGGAGAAGGACGCCTATCGCGAATCCCAGATCGGCATCGGCGGCGATGTGCCCGGGGAAGGTTTCCAGCCGCTTCCCGCCGAGGCCCAGGCGCTGATCCGCGCCGCCCTGGGCGGGCGGAGCGGCGATTTCGACGATCCTGACCGCACCGATCGCAAGCTCATGCCTTCGGTAAGCCTCCAATACGACGTATCGGATGCGGTCATGACTTATGCGTCCTATACGAAGGGGTTCAAGGCGGGCGGCTTCGCCCTCTCCCCCAATGCCGACATCTTCGATCCCGAGACGGTGGACGCCTATGAGGTCGGCGTGAAGGGCAGCCTGTTCGATCGCCGCGTCCAGTTCGGGCTTTCGGCCTTCTACAGCCGCTACGACAATCTGCAGGAATCGACGAATGTCGTGCTGGCTTCGGGGGTGATCCAGGCCGTGGTGGGCAATGTCGCCAAGGCCAAATCGCAGGGGGTCGAGTTCAGCCTCACCGCCCGCCTTTCGCCCTATCTCACGCTCAGCAGCGAACTCGGCTATTTGGACGCTCGCTACATCCACTATCCGGACGCGCCCTGCACCGTGCTCCAGACGCTTTCCGCCTCGCCCTGCAGCCAGGACCTGTCGGGCAGCGTACGGGCCTATGCGCCGAAGTTCAGCGGGAATGTGGGGCTGAATTTCGCCTATCCGATGGGCGACCTGGAACTGCGCGTCGACCCCAGCATGTATTTCACCACGGAATATTACCAGCAGGCCTCGATCGACCCGCTCACGCTGCAGGGCGGCTACGCCAAGTTCGACCTGCGCCTGGGCGTGGGGCCGGCCGACCACCGGTGGGAAGTGGCGCTGATCGGCAAGAACCTGACCGACAAGATGACCGGCAGCTTCCGGAACAATGTTCCCACCTCGCCCGGCACGATCTACGCATTGCCCGATCGGCCGCGATCCATCGCCATCCAGCTCAGCATCAAGGGATAATCGGGTGTCCAACGGAGAAACGGATTTCACGCGGCGCAGCTTTCTCGCCGCCGGCGTCGGCAGCGCCGGGCTGGCCACGATCGGCGCGGGGCAGATGGCATCTTCATCGCGCCTGCTGCCCCGCAAGCCGAACATCCTGTTCATCATGGCCGACGATCTCGGCTATGCGGATGTGAGCTGCTACGGTCGCCCGGATTATCGCACCCCCGCGATCGACCGGCTCGCCGCGGAAGGACTGCGTTTCCTGCAGGCCTATGCCAACTCGGCGGTCTGCTCGGCCACGCGAACCGGCCTGATGACGGGCCGCTACCAGAACCGGCTGCCGATCGGCCTCGAAGAGCCGCTCGGCGGCAGGGATGTCGGCCTGCCGCCGAGCCATCCCACCCTGCCCTCCCTGCTGCGCAAGGCGGGCTACGGCACGATGCTGCTCGGCAAGTGGCATCTCGGCGCACTGCCGCGATACGGCCCGCTCAAGAGCGGCTACGATCATTTCTGGGGTTTCCGCGGCGGCGGGCTCGACTATTTCAACCACAGCCTGTTCGGCACGAAAGACCTGTGGGACGACGAGCGGCAGATCGAGCAGCCCGGTTATCTGACCGACCTGCTGGGCGATCGCGCGGTGGCCGCGGTGGAGGATTATGCGAAGAAGGGCACGCCCTTCTTCATCAGCCTGCATTTCAACGCGCCCCACTGGCCGTGGGAAGGGCCGGAGGACGAGGCGGAAGCGCAGCGCCTCCGGAACAGCTCCAATCCGCTCGCCGATTTCCATTACGACGGGGGATCGCAGAAGACCTTCGGCGAGATGGTCACCCGCATGGACTTCCAGATCGGGCGCGTCCTCGACACGCTCGACCGGCTCGGCATCGCGGACGACACCATCGTGGTCTTCACCAGCGACAACGGGGGCGAACGCTATTCGGATACCTGGCCGTTCACCGGCCGCAAGACGGAGCTGCTGGAAGGGGGCCTGCGGATCCCCGCCATCGTGCGCTGGCCGCGCCATGTCCCGCGCGGGGTGAGCCACGACCAGGTGATGATCTCGATGGACTGGCTGCCCACCCTGCTGACGGCTGGCGGCGGCGCGCCCGACCCGGCCTATCCGCCCGACGGCATGGACCTGTCAAACGTGCTGCTGAACGCCGCCGCGCCGGTGCCGCGCACCTTGTGCTGGCGCTATCTCAACCTCTCGCAGGAGGCATGCCGGCACGGGAACTGGAAATATCTCAAGATCCTCGACAACACCTTCCTGTTCGACGTGGTGGAGGATCCGATGGAGCGGGCGAACCTCAAGGACCGCCACCCGGATGTCCATGCGCAGCTCGTGGCGCTCTATCGCGACTGGGACCGGCGGATGCTGCCGCTCGACATGGAAGCGAACACAGGCGGCTTCTCCGCCCGCGACCTGGCGGACCACTACGGCGTGAAGGAGGAACGGACCTTCGATCCGCCGCGCTGAGGCGGCATGGCGACCCCGGCGAAGGCCGGGGCCGCCTTGACGCCTGCTCCAGGCCGTCAGAAGCTCCGCTTCACCGAAAGCGCCCATTCGCGCGGGCGGCCGGGGGAATTCCAGGCGAAGCCGATCGAGGGGATGAAGCTGAGATCCGCGTTGGAGGTGTAGTAGAGCTTGTCGGTGAGGTTGGTCACTTCCAGCGCCACTTCCCAATCCTTCTCCACGCTCTTCCAGGTCAGGCGGGCATTGGCCACCGTGTAGCCGGGCAGGCGCGCGGTCTCGCGGATCGTGTTGCTGGAATAGACCTCGCTCATATAGCTCGCATCCACCCGGGGCGTGAGGCTGCCGGCATCGCCCATGTCGATCTCGTATTGCGCGCCGATGCTCCACTTCCATTCGGGTGAATAGGGGCGGACCTGGATGTTGCCCGCGGCCGGGTTCACCTTGGTATATTCGAAGTCGAGATAACTGACGGACCCGTCGATCAGGAAGCCGGGCACCGGCTCCGCCGTCGCTTCCGCTTCCACGCCCTTCACCCGCGCATCGCCCGCATTGGCAACCACCGCGCAGGAGGGGAACGAGGATATCTCCGGGCAGGTCAACAGGGTGAACTGCACGTCCTTCAGATCGTTGTAGAATGCGGCGAGGTTCAGGCGCAGCTTGCGGTCGAACAGCGTGCTCTTGAGGCCGACCTCGTAATTGACCACCGATTCCGGCCCGAAGGGCAGCGCCTGCTCCGGCGCGAAGGGGCGTGGGGTGATGCCGCCGGAACGGTAGCCGGTGGAGACCGAGCCATAGGCCATCACGTCGTCGGTGAACTTGTAGTCCGCGCTGATCGACCAGTCCCAGCGGCCATCGTTATATTTGGAGACGAGGCCGTTGAGCGTGTCGAGCCCGCCCGGCGCCGGATCGCCTTCCGGCGTGTAACGGCCATAGGCGAAGCTCTTCTTCTCATGCGTATAGCGCACGCCGCCGGTCAGGTTGAGGCCGTCGACCACATGCCACACCACATTGGCATAGCCCGCGAGCGATTCATTGCTGATGTGATCGTCGCTGACGATGTCGTATGTGGGCCCGTTATAGACGAAATACTGGCGCGGCTGATAATGGCCGGTGCGCTTCAGGTAATATCCGCCGAGCGTATATTCCACTGCCCCGCCGGCAAGATCGCCGAACAGCCGCAGCTCCTGGCTGAACTGCGAGTTCTCCACGTCTTCGAGGTCGAGGCCCAGCGGCAGCGGCGAACCGTCCACGTCACCCGCCCATTTCGCGCGGAAGTGGCGGTAGGCAGTGATCGACTTGAGCTTCAGCCCTTCGGCCACCTCCCAGTCGATCGTGCCCGCCGTGCCCCAGCCGAGATAGTCGTTGTCCGGATCCGCGGTCAGCGTGCGGGTCTGCACGCCGTCGATCAGGCCGCCCGGCATGTAGAAGCTGGCGTAGTTCACATAGGGATCGCTGGGCGTGAAGCGGGAATCGTAAGGCACCCCGTTCAGCGACACGTTCGGGCTCGCATTGTTCGACCGCGACATGACGTAGGCCCCGATCTCGGAGGTGTCGCGCGTCACGTCCGCGCTGATGTTGATCTCGAACCTATCGCTCGGGACCACGCGCAGCGCCGCGCGGAAGGCGTTGTAGTTCACACCGCCCAGCGTGTCGAGCTGGCAATCGCCGTTCGTCGCGAAGCTGGGCAGGCCGGAACCGGGATGCGCACATTCGTAATCGATGCGTTTCACATGGCCGTCCTGGCTCTTCGACGCGCCACTGACGCGGACGAACACCGTATCGGGCACCAGGGCGAAATCGCCCGCAGCGCGCAGCTCGATCCGGTTGCGGCTGCCATAGGTCACCTGGGCGAAGCCGCCGCTTCCGTCCGGCTTGCGCGAATAGAGCTTCACCGCACCGCCGATCGAGTTGGCGCCTGCATTGGTGCCCTGCGGACCACGCAGGATCTCCACCCGGTCGAGGTCGAGCAGGTCGAACACCGCGCCCACCGTGCTGGTGTAGAACACGTCGTCGATATACATGCCGACGCCGGGCGAGAAAGCCGGGTTGGGATCGATCTGGCCGCCCACGCCGCGGATGCTGGCCGAGATGGAGGGGCCCCACACGCCGCTCTGCGCCTTCAGCGTCACGTTGGGCGACTGGTTGGCGACCTGGTCGACCGTGGTCTGGCTGCGCCGCTCGAGCATGTCGGCATTGACCGCGGTGATTGCGATCGGCGTATCCTGCACATTGGTCTCGCGGAACTGGGCGGTCACCACGATCTCGCCCAGGCCCGAACCGTTATCGTTCCCGGACTGCCCATCCTGCGCATGAGCCGGAACCGCAAGGGCAAGCGACAGCGCGATGGAAGCGAGCGAAGCGCCCGCCACGGACCGATAGCTGCGACCGAACATATTCTGAAAAGCCATGACACCTCCCACGAAACACGCCCCGATGGCTTCGGGATCGCAAAGCGGATGCACCGGCATGCGCGCCGCATGCACCTCGCCCTCAAATCTTCGAATAAAATAATTTCTTATTTAGAAATTTATGTCAACGATATTTTTTTCGATTTGCATTTACCTGCAATCGAAGCATGCCTCCGAAGCGAACGAAATGGCGGGCCGGCACGCATCGCCGCCGGCCGCCCCCTCGCCCCCGGCAAAGCCGCCTCAGCCGTCCTGGCCGGTGATGGTGGACTTCAGCTCATCGGGAGAAAACAGCTCGAAATTCGCCAGCTCGGGCGCGAACTCCGCTCCGATCATCACGAACAGCATGCGGCATCGCTTGCCGCTGCGGTTCGCCCAGGCATGGTTGGTGCCACGCTGGATAACCACGTCACCTTCCCGCAACACGACCTCGCTGCCATCATCCAGCAGCAGGCACATTTCGCCTTCGATCACATAGCCATAATCGACCGAGTTGGTGCGATGCATCCAGGGCTCGGGCACGTCCTCGCCCGGCGTGCTTTCGAGGATGCGCAGGCGGGTGCCGCGCTCCTTGATCGTGAATTCCAGCTCCTGCCCGACTGGATCGGGCTCGCTCGCGGTGATCCGCGGCGGGCTTTCGCTCGTCGCCCAGACATCGCCGAGCGACATGCCCGGACGGCCGAGAAGATGGACCTTCGCCTCACCATCGCTGAGGACTACCGAGCGCCCTTGCGCATCGTGGCCGGTGACGACCCGCCTGATTGTCTGCGTCATGTTTCCCTGCCTGCCTTCACTTGCCGCTGTGAGTAAGTTCGGTGATCGCGCGGCGCTTCTGGAACTTCCATTCGCCGTTCTCGCGGACGAGCGAATCCTCGTAATATCCGGCGCGCATCATGATCGGGCTGGCGTTCTCATCGCCCAGGATCCACATCCAGCGGGAAGAGGCGGTGGCGGTATCGCCGTCCACCTCGATCGCCATGTTCGCCATGATATGATGCGGCTTCACGAGCTGGCCGGTCGACTTCGCGAACACATCGTCCAGCATCTTCTTGATCCCGGCCGGGGTCTTGGCCTGCCCGATCCCGCCGCTCCATTCGCCTTCGGCGGCGAAAAGCTCCGAATAGGCCTGGGTGTCGCGACTATCCAGCGCGCGCCCATAGGCGATCAGCAGGTCTCGGATCGCCTCCTTGTCCTCTAGGTAACGCAACCTTTCCTCAACGCTCGTCATTCTTTCTCACCATACTTCACGGGGCGGACCGTGAAGACCGCCCCTGGTCCATGTTTGAAGGCTTGTCGCAACGGCGAACCCGTCGACTTCAATAGTTCAGACACTGAACAAATCGTCAAGAGAAATTTTTCACTTGCCGCATAAACTGATGCAAGCCTAGGACCGCACGACATCCCGTTCGCGGCGGGTTACACAAGGCAGATGGGAGCAGGCGGTTGACCAAGCCATATGTCAATGCGGGTGACCGCGTGGCTCTTTCCGGCGCCCTGCCCTCCGCATCGCGCGCCTGGATCGCGCTGGCGATCCTGCTGGTCGTCTATATCCTCAATTTCATGGACAGGTGGGTGATCACCATCCTGCTCCAGCCGATCAAGGAAGAGCTGCTGCTGGCGGACTGGCAGCTCGGCCTGCTCAACGGCTTCGCCTATGCCATCCTTTCCAGCGCCGCGGGCATCCAGCTCGCCCGCATGGCCGAACGGGGCAATCGCGTGCGCATCCTGACAGCCTGCGTGGTGTTCTGGTCGGTACTCACGGCCCTGTGCGGCCTCGTCACCTCCTTCTGGCAGCTCGTCCTCGCACGGATGGGGGTGGGCATGGGCGAGGCCGGCGGCCTGCCCGCCTCGCACTCGCTGCTCGCCGACTATTTCCCGCCGGAGCGGCGTGCGCTCGCCCATTCGATCTACGGGCTCGGCCTGCCGGTGGGGGGCATGTTCGGCATGATACTGGGCGGCGTGCTGGTGGATATCGCCGGCTGGCGCTCCGCCTTCATCGTGGTCGGCCTGCCCGGCCTGCTGGTGGCGATGCTCGTCCGGTTCGGCCTGCGGGAACCGCCGCGCGGCCGCTACGATCCTGCGCCCGATCCCACCGCTGCGGCGCTGGAGGAGACGCCTGCGCTGCGCCATGTCGCGGCCCGCCTGTGGCAGCGCCCGACGACGCGGCACATCCTGATCGGCCTGACCCTGGCGGTGATGCTGGGCAACACCGGCACCTCGTTCCTCGCCCCCTACATGGTCCGCCGGTTCGACCTCAGCTATTCGCAAGTCGCGATCCTGGTGGGGGCGACCAACTTCCTCACCGCCGCGATCGGCATGCTGGCCGGCGGCATCCTGACCGATCGGCTCGGCAGGAAGGACACGCGCTGGTACATGTGGATACCCGCGGCGGGCCTCGTGCTCGCGATTCCGCTGACCCTCACGGCCTATATGCAGGACAGCGCGCTGATGATGGCGGTGTTCCTCACCCCCGCCGGCCTGCTGGTGGCCACCTATCTCGCGCCCAGCTTCGCCACGCTGCACAATCTCGCCCAGCCCCGCTCGCGCGCGACGGTGACGGCGATCGTCGGGATCTGCATGGGGCTGATCGGTGCGGGCTTCGGACCATTGATCGGCGGCATCACCATCGACCTGCTGGCCGAGCACCTGTTCCGCCAGGCAGGCCATGCCGGCTATGGCGCAGCCTGCCCGGGAGGCATGCCCCTGGCCAGCGCCCCCGCCACGATCGCGCAATTATGCGAGCCCTTGTTGGCGCGGGCCACCCAGCTATCCCTCCTCGCCTGGGCGCCGACCATGGTGTGGCCCGCCTTCCACTTCTGGCGCGCCTCCCGCTCGATCAGGACGGAGGAGAAAGCCTAGAGCATGGTCGCCTTTGAATGAAACACTCGTCATTGCGAGCGCAGCGAAGCAATCCAGGGCCTCGTGTGCCGCACTGGATTGCCGCGGGGCTTCACCCCTCGCAATGACGATCCAAAGAAAGGCCATCATGCTCTAGGTGGTGTGGACACTTAGGATTCCCATTTTCGGCAAAGTCTGATTCAAGGCTGTCTTTTTGGAGGCGGCTTTGGGAGTGATGGATCGATTGGTGCTGAGCGATGCGGCTTGGGAGCGGAT
>Ga0164243_10000536_pt1 | contig 69564 bp, 65 predicted proteins | sample OricompcompostOP_FD_108781 | JGI IMG/M metagenome (GOLD analysis project Ga0164243, IMG submission 108781) | Organic Plus compost microbial communities from Emeryville, California, USA - Original compost - Organic plus compost (OP) | ecosystem: Engineered > Solid waste > Mixed feedstock >... | reverse complement strand
GCTCAAAACCCATATGACAGAGCTGGTTGCTCAGCTTATTGCTGCCCAATTTCCCTTTCAGCGCATGGTTGAATCTGATCAAACCCTTTTTGGCGGCCTTGCCGGCGCCTTTCAGCAAAGCGCTGTTCCTGTAAGCACCTCCTGCCATTGCCGGCCGGCCCGGGGGCAGTTGGATGGAAAAAGATGATCCGCAGCAGGATACATGTACTTTTTTATATCTTAAACTAAAATGCTTTATTACATCAAATACATCTGATAAATGTATATTCGTCTCATCCGGATCAGCATAAATAATATCATATCTCAGGGAATGCTTGTTCGCACCTAATATGCGAGTAACCCATTGCATTTGGATAGCCCCCAGGTGATAGTTCCCCACTCCCTCACTTAAGGTTGCTACAGGTTTTGAAGCGGGAATTAATGCGGAAACAAGGCCGGGCTGGGGCATTCCATGCAATGGGGCATCAAAGGGGCTGTAAAGTAAAAGGCTTCCAATATTATCCGGAATTCTGATCATGCTACCGAAACTACTTCGGCCTATATATCTTCCACTTGCTAGAATAATAGCCTCTTTCTTATAATTGAAAGCAGACTGGGCGACTACCACGCCCTTGTACTTCGATATTCTCATAGGATACTATTGTTAAGACAATAAGACAGTAAACCTACCTTATTCCTCAACAAAGTCTGGCGAGAAAATGACCCTTGGCTGCTCGATTCGGGTGTAACTTTAATGGAGCTTTTAGTCCGGGGACTATTGCATCCTATATAAAGCAGCATGCATGGGGAACAGTTTTCATAGACTAAAAAGTGCGCTGCTCTCTTAAAACCCCGCTACAGGTATTCAACTGCTTTTCAAACCGGGATAGGCCTGCAAAATAAAGACCTTCGTAGAGTGATGTAAAATTATTGGGGTAGTAACAACACATTTGCAATTCCAGTATTCCGGCGGGGATGGCGCCCCGCCGGGCCTGGCGCTTCCTGCAGGCCAGCCTGGGGAAGCAGTATAGCGTTACGTGCTATTTCACTAGTTCACCTCCAGCTCATCCTTTGATGGCAGCTCCGGGAAGGGGTTATGCGGTTCTGACTGGTACCAGTACACCACGGAGCTGATGTCCGACTGCTGCTGCAGGTAACGTCCGCCGCTGCGCCAGCCCAGGTCCTGTATGGTTACCCTGAGATCTTTGTCGAACCGTACCGGGTCGTTAATATGCCAGCGGTACAGCCCGAAACGCTGCTGCGAGTCGTACATGCCGTTGGGCCGGATCACCTGATGCAGCCCGGTATAAGGCGTGCTGAACTCCTGGTACTGGCGCGTGGCCCGGTTCTCGAAATTGTAGGAGCCGCAGAAATAGTCTTCTGTACCGGTACCGCAGATGGTGGGAAACTGCTTGTCGCCGTCCATGAAGAACTTGATCTCGCCTTCGCCCCACCAGCCGTTGTTGTTTACGCCCCAGGCCATGTAGGTGCCTACATACTGGCCTTTGCCCCTGATGCCGTCTACCAGCGTATAGCTGCCGCCTTTGGTGGGATTGTTGCGGCGAAACTGCGCATGGAAATAACCGGCATTGTCCGGTATGTTGGTGAGCGTATAGTCTACCTGGTAGTACAGGGTCATGCGCTCCGTGTTGATGTTTTCCATTGTGATCTTGCATTTCTTACGGAAAGGCATGGTCCAGTAACAGTTAAAGGCGCTGCCCGGGTTTACGCATACCGCCAGGGAGCTAAGCTGTGCGTACTGCCCCCAGCCCATACCAAAGAAGTCGCCCACCGGCACTTCCACGGAGGGCTCCTTTTCATCGTCCCAGTAAAAGCGGAGAATGGAAAAGCGCCAGTTACCGGTAGGCGTCATCCAGATGTGCTGAATGGCGCCGGGGCCTTCTATTTCTGCCAGGGTGTAGGTCTGACCCGGCTCAATGTGAATGTAAGGGCTTACCTTCCAGCCCTGTCCCAGATCCCTGGCGGCATTGCGGGCCAGGCCCTGTTCCAGGGTGGCCATGCCGCCCTTGCCTTTTTCACCGGTAAAATTCTCCGGGCTGATGCTCCTGGTTTTGGCATCAGAGAGATAGAACAGGTTGCCCATGTTCATGTTCAACCCGTTGAACGGCTGTTGCTGCTGTGCGTGAAGGATGTTTGCTAACAGTACGGCACAACATAGTGTAAGGAATTTACGTACCATGAGTGATAGGTTTATAACGTGGGGAAATAAATTTGATGTGCTGATATGCTAATATGCTGATGTGTTGATGGATTTACGCGAATACCTGCATTCATTCATCAGCACATCAGCATATCAGCAAATTAGCACATTATTTAACGCCAAATTTATATACACAAGTCTGCTGGTAGGTTTCGCCGGGCTTCAGCACCACAGAGGGGAATGACGGCTGGTTGGGCGAATCCGGGAAGTGCTGCGTTTCCAGGCACAAGGCCCCGCGGTGCACATATATCTTGCCCTGCTTGCCGGTATCGCCGGCCATAAAGTTGCCGCCATAGAACTGTACGCCCGGCTCTGTGGTCCATACTTCCATGTAGCGGCCGCTCTGCGGCTCCAGCACGGTGGCAGCCAGCGACAGCTCATTGCCTTTTTTGTTCAGCACCCAGTTATGGTCATATCCCTTGCCATATTTCAGCTGCTGAAAATCGGCGTTCACCCGTTCTCCGATGGGCGTAGGCGTGGTAAAGTCCATGGGCGTGCCTTTTACGTCCTCCAGCTGGCCGGTGGGTATCAGGCCGCTGTCTACCGGCGTGAATTTATCCGCGTTGATCATCAGCACGTGGTCATTGATATCCCCGTTGCCGGCGCCATGCAGGTTAAAGAAGGAGTGGTGGGTGAGGTTCACTACCGTAGCCTTGTCTGTAGTGGCCTTATAGTTGATCCTGAATTCGTTGCTGTCCGTCAGCTCATAGGTCATGGTCACATCCAGGTTGCCGGGATAGCCTTCCTCCCCGTCCTTGGACAGGTAGTGGAATTCCAGGGTATGGTCGTTGGGCTGTTTGGCGTCCCATACCACATCATTAAAGCCTACCTTTCCACCGTGCAGGTGGTTGGCGCCGTTATTCACTGCCAGGGTATACTCCTGGCCATCCACTTTGAATTTGCCGTTGGCAATGCGGTTGCCGTACCGGCCCACGATACCGCCGTAATACCGTTCGTTGGTATTGACGTAGCTGCTAAGATGGTCGTAGCCCAGCTCAACGTCTTCCAGTTTCCCTTCCCGGTCAGGAGCCAGGAGGGCCACTACTTTGGCTCCGTAATTGGTAACGGCCATCTGTACGCCGCCACTGCTCTTCAGGTAGAATAACTGTACCTGCTTGCCGTTGATGGTGCTGTCAAAATTGGCAGCAGGCACCAGGGTCTCAATGTCTTGATTTGTGCGCATACTATCAGCTGAATTATTATTTGTGTTGGAACCGGATTGGCAGGCGCCTGTACCGATGACAGCGGCTACCGTTAGCAGCGAAAGCAGATTTTTCATATCGTAGTAATTTACAAGGGTACAATATACGTTTAATGTACGGAAATCAATACCAGCGGGCATAAAAAAGCCGGGAAATGATTTTCCCGGCCGTAATATTTTGGCCTTTATCCATTAAAGTTGCATTAGCCTAAGAAAGGTAATGCATTGTGTAGTATAGCACTGCAAAATAGCAGGTCATGCCGGGATTTACATGGCTGCCGGCAAAATAACGTTACCGGTAACGTTTGCATTAAATAAAAACATAATTTAAATTACCGCTGTAAAGGGTGAAATGCAGCCACGTCATCTGCTGGTACCGCTTATGAAATATAGCATGCGTACTTAAGGGGAATTTATTTTATTTGTCTTGAGACAGGCCCGTTGCTCAAATTAGCCGAAACTATTACAAACAGCATTATCGAGGAATGAAGAACAAGCAGGTAACCATCAAAGACTTGGCCAGGAAGTTACGCCTGTCTGTATCTACCGTTTCACGGGCATTGCGTAACCTGCCGGACATTAATGAAGATACCAGGCGGAAAGTACTGGAGCTGGCCGCCGGGTTGAACTATGAGCCTAACTACATTGCGCAGAGTCTTATTAACAAGCAAACCCGCATTGTAGGGGTTATTGTGCCCCTGATAGCCACGCATTTCTTTTCCAATGCGCTGAGCGGCATGAACGAGGTGGCCAACGAGCACGGATACCACCTGATGTTCTGCCAGAGCAATGAAAATGCGCAACAGGAGGCAGAGGGCATCCGACAGCTGGTGTCCTGCCGTATAGACGGCCTGCTGATATCCGTGTCCAAGCAAACCCGGGATGCGGCCCCCTTCCTCAAGCTGCAGCAGAAAGGCATTCCCTTTATGTTCTTTGACCGGGACCTGCGGCAGGTAACCGCCTCCCGCGTGATCGTGGACCAGTACAAAAGCGCCTTCAAGGCCGTGGAGCACATGATCAGGCAGGGGCGGCGCAATATTGTGCACATGGCCGGCCCAAAAGGACTGTCTGTGTCAGAAGATCGCCTGCGCGGCTACGAGGATGCCATGAAACAATACGGCATTCCCTATACCTCCAAACATATTGTGCACTGCGAAAAGTTCCAGCTCAATGCGCTGGATGCGCTGAAGAAACTGCTGAAGCTGAAGCCCGACGGCATCTTTGCCATCAACGACCCTTCGGGCGTTATTGCCATCAATTACCTGAAGCACCTGGCGTACCGCATACCGGAAGACATTGCCATCGTAGGCTTTAACGGCGACCCGGTGGCCGAGGTGGTGGAGCCGGCACTCAGCACCGTAGTGCAGCCCGGCTACGAGGTAGGCCGCGAAGCCCTGAAAATGCTGATCCGCCACATCGAACAAAAACCGCTGGCAACGGAGAAAAAAGTGCTGGAAGGAAAACTGGTGATCAGGGGATCGTCTAAAATGTGCTGATGTGCAAATATGCAGATGTGCAAATGGATCTGCGCGAGTATCTTCGCTGCATTTCATCTGCACACCCGCAAATTAAAAACCTACCACCCCAGTAAATACGCAAACACCAGCGGCGCCACTATGGTAGCGTCGGACTCAATAATAAATTTAGGTGTATTGATGTCCAGCTTGCCCCAGGTGATCTTTTCATTGGGCACGGCACCGGAGTAGGAGCCATAAGAGGTGGTGGAGTCGGATATCTGGCAGAAGTAGCTCCAGAAAGGCACATCATGCCATTCCAGGTCCTGGTACATCATGGGCACCACGCAGATGGGAAAATCGCCTGCTATGCCGCCCCCTATCTGGAAAAAGCCTACACCCTTGCCGGAGGAGTTCTTGCGGTACCAGTCTGCCAGCCAAACCATGTACTCTATACCGCTCTTCATGGTAGAAGCCTGCAGCTCACCCTTGATGCAGTAGGAGGCAAAAATGTTCCCCATGGTGCTGTCTTCCCAGCCCGGCACTACAATGGGAATGTTCTTCTCCGCAGCTGCCAGCATCCAGCTGTGCTTCGGGTCTATTTCATAATGCTCCTTCATGACCCCGCTCAACAGCAGCTTGTACATATACTCGTGAGGGAAATAGCGCTCTCCTTTGCTTTCCGCCTCCTTCCATATTTTGTAGATATGTTTTTGAATGCGGCGGAAGGCTTCTTCTTCCGGAATGCAGGTATCTGTTACCCGGTTAAAGCCTTTTTCCAGCAGCTCCCATTCTTCCCGGGGGCTCAGGTCCCGGTAGTTGGGCACCCTTTTATAATGGGTATGCGCTACCAGGTTCATGATATCCTCTTCCAGGTTGGCGCCTGTGCAGGATATGATATCCACCTTGCCCTGCCGAATCATCTCGGCAAAGGAAATACCCAGCTCGGCGGTGCTCATGGCGCCGGCCAGTGTCACCATCATTTTTCCACCTTCCAGCAGGTGCGCTTCATAACCTTTGGCTGCATCTACCAACGCGGCGGCATTAAAGTGCCGGTAATGGTGCTGGATAAACTGTGAAATGGGCCCTTTATTCATTATCAGTATTTTAAGGCGGCAAAGTTAAGCATTATTGTAATTACTTATCCCCGCAGCAGGCAGCCAAACGCCAACAGCCGGTAGCTAAAAGAAAAGGTCCATAGCAACACCACTATGGACCGGGAACAAAACGACAGCTTATAGAATGGCTGCGAGACTGATTATGCTTTTTTCAGCTTTTGGTATACGCTCAGCTGGCCGTTGCTGTCAGACTTCACTACTACCCAGTTGTCGGCCCCTTCCAGGGTAACATAATAGGTGGTTACATTGCTCACGTCAAATTCCACAGCAGTACGGATCCAGGTGTTCGGATACTTTTTTTGTATCCGGGTGATCACTGCCAGCGGCAGCTGCTCTTCAGTAATATAGCGGCGGGTGGAGAGCAGGGTGCCTTCTGCATTGAAGTAGGCGGTCACCAGGTTCTCACCTGCCAGGAATTTCGCGGTAAAGATCTTGTGATCATCCGTATACCAGCGTACTTTGGTAACGTTGGCAAAAGATCTGTTCAAGGCTTCCTTGAGCCTGGCAGTGGCCTCCGTTTCTGTAATGTGGGCGGCCCTGGCCTGCACGATTGAACCGCCGGTTAAGGCGGCTGCTACACATAGCATTAAGAACATTTTTTTCATGGCGGAAAAATTTAGGGTTGATTTGTTTTGAATCAATACACCAAAGGTAATATGGCCGGGAACCGCCGGCAACCCAATATTTGCTAATGGTATAGCTTGATCAGTTCAGCACAATACGTGTTGTAACACCTACAACGAATATGTTATTTTTCCTTTTAAAAGCAGGCTTCCCTGCTGCGTTTGCGCCCACTGCACGAATGTTGCACCGGCCGGCGTTAAGCTTTTGTTAAAGTGGAAGAGTGAGGGATGAGTGGATGTGCTAATGTGCTGATATGCCCATGTGCTAATTAATAAATGCCGATCTTCGCCCTACATCAGCACATTAGCATATCAGCACATTAGCACATTAGCACATTTATGAACTTCCTCGCCCATGCATATCTATCCTTCAATGAGCCTTCACTGACCATTGGCAATATGATCGCAGATTTTGTGAAAGGCAGGCAGCTGCTGCAGTACGGGGAGGGCATACAGCAGGGCATCCGTATACACCGCGCCATAGACGCTTTTACCGACGGGCACCCCCTTACCCGGCAGGCCACACAGCTGTTCCAGGCCTCCTGCGGCCGCTACGGGGCCGTATTTATGGATGTGGTGTACGATCATTTCCTGGCCAGGGATGAAATGCGCTTTACAGAAGAGCAACTGGGGCATTTCGCCCAGTCCGTTTACCGGCTGCTGGAAAGCCGGGAAAACGATCTTCCCCTGCATTTCCGGCAGGTGCTCCACTTTATGCGCACCCAGAACTGGCTGTACAGCTACCGTTCGGAGGAAGGCATTTACCGCTCCTTCAGCGGGCTGGTACGCCGGGCCCGGTACCTGGACGTAACGGCCGACGTGCCCTTTGCCGTGCTGCAAAACCACTATAAAGAGCTGGCGGAATATTATGCCGCCTTTTTTCCCGAGCTGGAAACTTTTGTGAAAGCAGCGATAAAAGCAGGCAGTTAAACGGCAGCGACCCCCGCTTTTTATCTTTTTTTACTAAGTTTGGTACTGATTATTTTTTCAAAAAAACTATATGCCACTAATGAAGCGAACTTTTCTCTTTGCCGTGATGATCTTGTTATTAGGTACCGGGCTGAAATCTGCAACAGCACAGGATAAAAAACTGCCGCCGCTGGATGCCAGCCCCATGGACATGGCCTACTATCCGCCGGTATATCCCTACCTTGTAAAAGTAAAAGGAGAGCCCGGCACCCTGGTAGCCAGGGTGGTGTACAGCCGGCCCCAGAAAAAAGGCAGGACCATATTCGGGGACCTGGAAGAATATGGCAAGGTATGGCGCCTGGGAGCCAACGAGGCCACTGAAGTGGAGTTCTTTATACCCGTGAACATCGGCGGCAGGAGCGTACCCAAAGGCCGTTATACCCTGTATGCCATTCCCCAGGAAAGCAAGTGGACCATTATCCTGAACAAGGAAACAGACATCTGGGGCGCCTATAAATATAACGCCTCCAAGGACCTGCTCAGGACCACCGTACCGGTCACCAAACTGGACACTCCCGTGGAAGCGTTTACCATGGTATTTGAAAAAGCCGAGGGCGGCGCCAACCTGGTGATGGCCTGGGACAACGTGATGGTATCATTACCGGTGAAGTTCAATGAAAGAACAACGGGAAGGAAGTAGAATAATGAAGGGCGGTAGGAATACCGCCCTTGTAATAATTTTAACCATATCCTATGAAAAACCTGTTCCAAAATTAATGGGAATGCATACACGGGTTTTCCCGGTTTTGGCCAACGCTTTAAAAATGTTCGTAAGTGTATAAATTTTCCCGGTATCAGCATGATAATCGGTCATTTCTGTTGCAGCTCCCCCTCCCGGCATACGTATTTCTACGTATAGCCCTCCTGCGTAGAAATCCCCTTTTACTTCATTATCAGCGCCTTTTAGTACCTTTGGTACATTCATCGGGAATAAACACCTCATTATAAAATACTTATAGAAATGAAGCTGGGAACTAAGCTCATACATGCCGGCGTAGCACCTGACCCGTCTACCGGCGCCATTATGACACCGATCTACCAAACCTCTACCTACGTACAGAGCGCGCCCGGGCAGCATAAAGGCTATGAATACGCACGCACGCAAAATCCTACCCGCGATGCCCTGCAGCAGGCACTGGCAGCCATTGAGAACGGGCGCTACGGTATCTGCTTTGGCAGCGGCCTGGCAGCTACAGATGCTGTCATGAAACTGCTGAACCCGGGAGATGAAGTAATTGTTTCCAGCGATCTCTATGGCGGCACTTACCGCATATTTACCAAAGTATTTGCGCGGTACGGGCTCAAATTCCATTTCATTGACATGCAGGATGCGCAGCATATCCGTAATTACCTGAACGCGCAAACGAAAATGATATGGATTGAAACGCCCACCAATCCGCTTATGAAGATAATAGATATTGCCGCCTGTGCGCAGGTAGCGCAGCAGCATAACCTGCTGCTGACCGTGGACAATACCTTTGCCTCCCCCTACCTGCAGCAGCCGCTGGACCTGGGCGCCCATATAGTGGTGCATTCCGCCACCAAATACCTGGGCGGCCACAGTGACGTGGTGCATGGCGCCGTGATAGTGAAAGAGGAATCGCTGGCGCAGCAGCTATATTTCATCCAGAACAGCTGCGGAGCCGTACCCGGTCCACAGGACTGCTTCCTGGTGCTGCGCGGCCTTAAAACGCTGCATGTGCGCATGCAGCGCCATTGCGAGAACGGCGCTGCCGTAGCCCAGTTCCTGCGGCAGCATAAAAAGGTGGACAAGGTTTACTGGTCCGGGTTTGAGGACCATCCCAACCACCAGGTTGCCAAACAGCAAATGCGCGGGTTTGGCGGCATGATGTCCTTCACGCTTAAAAACGACAGCATGGAGGCGGCCATGCAGGTGCTCAGCAGCACCCACCTGTTCTCCCTGGCGGAATCCCTGGGCGGCGTGGAATCCCTGATAGGCCACCCGGCCAGCATGACACATGCTTCCATTCCCCGGGAGGAACGGCTGCAGAACGGCCTGGTAGACTCCCTCATACGCCTGAGCGTAGGCATTGAGGATGTAGACGATCTGCTGGCCGATCTGGACAACGCCATCACATGATCACTCCCTATAACCAATGCTATGAAATTCCTGGAACTGAAGCGATACCTGGATGCCAAAGCGGCACAATACGACCATCCTGACTTTATTGCCGGCGACCCCGTGAGCATTCCACACCGGTTCAGCCAGCTGCAGGATATCGAGATCGCCGGGCTTTTTGCCGCCACGCTGGCCTGGGGCAACCGCACCACCATTATCAGCAAATGCCTGGAGCTGCTGTCCATGATGGACAATGCTCCCTATGATTACATTCGCCACCACCAGCCCAGGGAACGGCTGCAGCTTATGCAGTTCTGCCACCGCACCTTTAATGGCCTGGACCTGCTGTATTTCATAGAATACCTGCAGCATTACTATACCAATGTTACTTCCCTGGAATTTGCCTTCAGCGGGCATATGGCCCCGGAGGACGAAACCGTGGAAAAGGGATTGATCGGGTTCCATAAAATGTTCTTTGCCATGGAGCACCCGGAGCGTACCCGCAAGCACGTGTCCACCCCGGAAAAGAACTCGGCCTGCAAGCGGCTGAACATGTACCTGCGCTGGATGGTGCGGAAAGACAAAAATGGCGTGGATTTTGGTCTATGGCAGCATATTTCCCCCGCCCAGCTGGTATGCCCGCTGGATGTGCACGTGGCCAGGGTAGCCACCCGCCTGGGACTGATAGGCGAAAACAGGTCCAACTGGAAAACAGCACTGGCGCTCACGGAACGCCTGCGGGAAATGGACCCCGAAGACCCGGTGAAATATGACTTTGCGCTGTTCGGGCTGGGGGTGATCGAAAAGTATGTATAAAAACGTAAGCAATAAAAAGCAGGAACTCATCGTATTTCCTGCTTCATAAATCATAATTATGAAGCACATAAAGAAATTCATTGGTCTGATAGCCCTGGCGGCTGTATGCATCTCTCCCGCCACCGCACAGGAATACGTGGAACTGGGCTACAGTTTCAAGACAGGCGAACAGTTTGAGCTGCAGCAGGAAAGCCGCAGCGAAACCTATACAACGGTAAATGAAGTGGTACAACGGGTAACCCGGGACTTTAACAACACCATTGCCATAGAAGTAACGGACGCCCAACCCGGCCGCACCGTACTCACCTTCCGCTATAAGGAGCTGAAATTTAACTTCAACAGCAAGAACCAGAACATTTTCGTGGATGCCAAGGTGCCTAATGACAAGGAACCTTTCCAGGCCGCACTGAAGAATATCCTGGACCAGCCCTTTACCGTGGAGCTGCAGAACACCGGCTACATTAACAAGGTAGACGGGCTGGACAAGCTGCTGGATGCCGCTGCTGCCGCCTTCACCAGCCTGAAGAAGGATGAGCAGGAGGCCTATAAAAAGCTTATGAAAGACCAGTTTGGCACCAATGCCTTCCGCTCCTGGCTGGAACAGCTGCTGGTAATATACCCCTCGCATGGCATCAAGACCGGCACCCAGTGGGAAGAAAGCGTGCCCCTGCGCACCGGCCTGGTAGGCCGCATGGACCTTTACTGGAACCTGCAGACCTGGGACAGCCAGACGGCCAAAATAGGCGCTACCGGCAAAGTAAAGACCGATAAACTGGAGCTGCTTACCCTGGAAGAGGGCATACAGGCCACCGCTGAGATAGAAGGCACCATGCAGAGCAACTACCTGATCAACCGCAGCAGCGGGTTCCCCAGCATTTGCGTGCAGAACCTGGAAATGAGCGGCAATTATACCTATAAGGCCAACAAAGCAAAACGCATCAAGCGCGACCTGAAAGTACCGGTAAAAGTGATCACCAACGCTTCCTACAAGATCAAACAAATGAAATAATGCCACCCGTTCCCGGAAAATACCTGCAAACCGCAGCCAGGGAACTGGGCGAAACCATGGCCCTGGAGCTGCCGGACACCATCAGCCTGGAAACCCTGGAGGCATTGCTGGCCCGGCGGCTGGAAGTGCTTATCAGCCACCACTTTGAGCAGTTCGTGTTCCTGCTGTACCGCATTGACGTGCCCGAAAGCCGGATACGCACCATCCTGGACCAGGATGCGGGCGCCGGCGCATACCATAAAATAGCCGGCCTGCTGATAGACAGGCAGCTGCAAAAGATCAAATCGCGGGAGATCTATAAAACCCCGCCACCGGAAAATGAAGAGGAAAAATGGTAGACAAGCGCTGTTCAGCGTTCAAACATCAGCTCCTTCACTTTGGCCTTGTCTTCCTGCTCCTTGTTCAGGTCAAAGCCGGTACCGAACACACGGTCCCATAAGGAAGAACTTACGCCAAAACCCTTGTCTTCACTCTTGTAATGATGCAGGTGATGGTTACGCCATAATGGCTTCATGAACTTGAACGGCGGGTTCCAGGCATGGATAGCGTAATGCATGCTGCCATACATGAGGTAGCCCAGCAGGAAACCCGGGAAAAAGCTGAAGGTGTACTGCCGCAGGAACAGGTACTGTACTGCAAAAATGACGGAGGCCAGTATAAGGCTGGGCACCGGGGGCATGAACAAACGCTGCTTGTCGCGGGGATACTCGTGGTGGTTACCATGCATCACATATACCACCCGCCGGAGCCTGGGATTTTCCGTGGCAAAATGGAACATAAAACGGTGCATAATGTACTCGAAAAAGGACCAGAAGAACATTGCCCCGAAAAAGATCATCGCTATGTTGCCTGCACTGAACCCCAGCTCCCGGTAGCTGTAATACAGCATCCAGCCGATAATGGGCAGATACATGCCCCAGATGATCAGGGGATGCGTCTTGGTCAGCATTTCCAGGTACTTGCTTTCAAACAATCTGGCCTGTCCTTTATTCTTTATCTTGTCGAACTTCATAGACCCCTGGGTTTTACGCAAAATTACATCAATATTGAATATAAACGTAACGGGTATTTCCGCATATACGAAGTTAAAGGACAGTTATTTACGCTCCTGTAGCAACTGGGGGACTGTTACCATTTTGTAATCCTTTTCCTGCAGGTAGGTCAGCAATTTATCAAGCCGCTCCCAGCATTTATCCGTACGCCGGGGGTCCACGCCGGCATGCATCAGCAGCATAAAGCCGTTCAGGCCGGCAGGGTGCTGCTTTTCATAGTCCATGATGGACTGCATGATGGTATCGCAGCTGCGGTACCGGCTCAGCTGCGGCCAGGTATAGTCCGCATTGCTCAGGGTACCGGGGGTAAAGTTCACCAGCTGCAGCTGCAGGGCGGATGCCCAGGCGGCAATAGTATCGTTATACCACTCATAGGGCGGCAGGAACCAGGCTGCGTTCCTGCGGGCAATGCCCTGCCTGGCCATGGCCCGGTAACAGCGCTGCAGGTCCGTGTTGAACTGCTGCTGCGTTACCAGCAGGCTGTCCCGCCTGTTCCAGTCGCAGTATAGTAAATGCTGGTCGGAATGCGGGCCCAGGTAGTGGCCCGCACGGCGCAGCCGCTGTATCAACGGCTTATGCGCGGGCTCACGGTAAAACCGCCCGGTAAAAAAGAAGGAGGCCGGCGCCTGGTGCTTTTGCAGCACCTGGGCTATAGCCTCGCCGCCGTTGGCAAATTCATCTGCAGTAAATACCAGGGCCAGCTGCCGCCGGGTAGTATCTCCGCGAATAATAGCGCCGTGGCTGTACGTAAATGCGTCACGGGCTTCATACTCCTGTGCAGCCAGCAGGTATACCAGGCTGGCCGTGCCGTCCATGGTAGGTTCGTTGGTGGAGTAATCCCCGAAATCATCGTGGTACACGGCCAGGTCCGACTGGAAGGGCGCATATTCGTCCCCGTTATGCAGGGTAATGCCGATCAGCCCCTTGTAAATGCTGCCGTATACCGGGCCGTCCACCAGCCCTCCGCTTACAGGGTAGCCGTACAGGTGGCTGAAGGAACTGTGCGGGTCTTCCGGGTGGTCGCCGGAGGCGGGCAGGTCCACTACCATGGCCGTGCCCCAGGGGTTGCAACCAAACAGCCAGTCAATACATGCCTGCTCCAGCTCCTGGTAACGGCGGTCTTCTGTAAGGTGCCGGTAACGGTTACATTGTATGGCAAAGGATACCGTAAGGTTATTGGAGCACCAGATAAAGGGAATGCCCCGGTAAAAGGCATTGCGCCGGGCTTTTTCCCAAACAGCCCTGATCCCCTGGCGGTAGTAGTCCATCATAGTGGCCTTCAGGGCCGGGCGGGCTGCTGCCAGCTCGTAATGCCCGAAGTTGTGAAAAGGATACCACTGGTAGTGCCGGGCGGTATCTGCGCCCATCCAGGGGGTGAGCGGTTCCTGCCGGGCCCAGTCAGCCGCCCGGCGCAGCAGGGCCTGCTGCCCGGACAAGTTGCCCAACATGGCGGCGCCCAGCTCCATATCATCCATCCAGTTATCTTCCTCGTAAAAATAAGGCGCGCGGCAGGGAGCGGTCTGGCATACACCGGGGCGGGCAGCGCCCAGCGCATATGCCGACGCAGCCTTCCGCTGCAACAGGCGGCTGTAGCTGCTGTCCGTATCCTGGTACAGCGCCGCGCCCAATGCAAAGGCGCTGGCAAACTTGCCGGCAGTAGATGCCAGGCCTGTGCTGCGGTTCTTGTATCTTTTCAGGCCCTGCGGCTGCCCCGTACAGAAATACACCGGGCGTTCCAGGCCCTTGCCGTAGCTGGCAGTATCTTTGGTAGGCAGGCGCATGCCGCTGTGGTCGCGGTCGTCGGCCACCTGGTTGTACAGCTGGTCCGGGGCCGGGTGCATTTTCAGCAGCCAGTCCAGCCCCCAGCGGGCCTCGTCCAGCACATCGGCTACGCCATTACGGCCAGCGGTGCCATTGGCCAGGCAGCTATCGCCGAACACGGGCCTGAAATCGCGCCAGGCAGCCAGCAGGTGATAGGCAGCATTGGCGGAAGTGGTCACATACTGCAGATAGTCGCTGGCGTCATGCCAACCGCCGGCTACATCTATATGCGTACCATCCGGCATGGGCCCGTACACGGTAAACCCGTCGTGCGTATGGCAGGAGTCTTTCAGGTAAGGGTTATAGCCGCTGCGCTGCTGCCGCATGTACTGCAGGCAGAAATCGGCCGTGCCCTTGTATACATCCCGGCCTATACGGAACCGGGGAGAACGGCTGCTGCCGCAGGCCAGGTAATAGGTGCCCGGCTGCCTGAACGGCGTAAAATCCAGTCGCCGGGTATGGGCGAAGGGCCCGTAAGCACCAAAATCGCCGCTGCTGCGGCCCTGCCACACTACTTTATCAGTATTGGCATCATGCAGCGTAAAGGTAGCGGCGTCCTGCGCTTCCTTTGCGCACCATACCGCCACTTTTATACCCTGCGGCGTATAGCCCAGCTGGTTGATCCTGATCCAGGAAGCATCGTTAATGAGCGGGTGTGCAGATGTGCGGATGTGCAGATGAAGGAACGCGAGGGTAAACAGCATCGCTATTCCTGCATGGCGCATCATCTGTTTGATGCATCCATTCCCAACCATTTGCACAGCTGCGCATCTGCACACCCGCGCATTCACTTGCATCCGCACATCATTTATACTTTCTTGCATCGGCAAACCTTTTCAGATCCGGGGCCCGTTCCCGCTTACGTGCCAGCTCGTACTGGTAAATAATGTTCCCCACCTCCTTAAAATAAGGGTATCCTTCCGTTTCATATTCATAATGGTCGTCGTTCAGCACCCCGTCGCGGTTTACATACAGGGTGCCTGTAAGCATGAACTCCACATTGTTCCTGAAGTCTACAATATAGGCCACATCGGTTAAAAAGCCGAAAGACCAGCCGGTTTTGTTGAACACCCGTATATGAGGTGGTATCTCGCTCTGGCCGGATTTGAACAGAAAGAACTTGGTATAGCTGTCAAAATACCGCTTCCGGTCATAGCGCGGGTAATCGGCTTCAGAGGGGTAGGCAGACATATAGTGGTACAGGAAACGGTAATCGTTCTTTGTGAGCTTAAAACGTTGCGACCTGGGCACCGATTCGGGGAATAACACCGTTTGCAGCAGGCGCTGCAGGCTTTCCAGCGGGAAATAGTTCTGTTTGGTGAAATCAAAAGGCGCATGCACCAGCTGCCCATTCCGGTCCATGTGGGCATTGCCGATCCGTATCTTTTTACTGAAATCAAAGCGCAGGGTGCAATAGGCGGCAGGCTGCGCGTACAGCAGGCGGCCATCCTCCCGCACAAAGCGGATCGGGTTGGTATGCCGGTTGCCTTCTTCGTCCAGGCGCATAAAACGCCGCACAATACGCACGCCCGGGTATCCCCTGGCCCACAGCTTTTCATGAATGGCCCGCTGGCCCACAAACTCGTACAGGCGGTTGTAAGCATTATTATCGCTTACCAGGAATATCTTTTTAATATAGTGAGCAACAGAAGGCAGACCGTTCTCCGATGTGCTGTCGGTATAGGCAGTTACCTGCCCTTCCCGGGCGCTGTCCGTAAGCATGGGCGTATGCATATCCAGCCCGCGCACACCCAGCTCATGCAGCTTTTCGAGCGCCAGCACGGCAACAGGGAGCTTTACCGTGGAGGCGGGGTTAAAATAACTGTCCGCATCCACATGAAAATAATAATTCCGGAAATGCGGCCGGTTCCGTTTGTCGCGGTCTATCTGGGTGTAAATAAGCTGGTAACGAAAAGAGTCGGGGTGCTGTAGAATATGCTGCAGGTGGGGGGATGCATGACGCCGTATCAGGTTTTCCAGCAGGCTGTCCGTACGGGACTGCCCCCATGCGCACAGGTATAATAACGTGGCCAGGATGGTGAGTGGAATACGTGGCATATCTTCAAAAATAAAAATAATATATTTGGCTATCATACACCTAACACAAAAAAATTATCTAGTAGATGAAACCGGGCATGGCTTTCCTTTTACAAAGGCAGGTGATGCAAGGTGGCATCCGGCCGTAAAAAACAAATATTAACGGATGAAACTTGTTACTTACCTGAGGGACGAAGCCGACCAACTGGCCATTTTCGTGAACGGACTGTTATACAATACACAGGACCTGCACCCCGACCTGCCCAACAACATGCAGATGTTCCTGCTGATGTGGGAAGAAGTGATAGACATTGCCCGCCATGTGGACGAGCAGCTGAAAAGCGGGCAGCACGTGGGCAGCGCCATGGGCATCCCCTATGACAGCGTGCAGGTGCTGGCGCCGGTGCCCTTTCCTACCTCCTGCCGCGACGGGTACGCTTTCCGGCAGCATGTGGCTGCCGCCCGCCGTAACCGTAAGGTGGACATGATCCCCGAATTTGACCAATACCCGATCTTCTATTTCACCAACCACAATGCCATACAGGGCCCGGGCAAGGTATACTGCATGCCCGACCATTTTGACAAGCTGGACTTTGAGCTGGAAGCAGCCGTGGTGATCTGCAAGCCGGGGCGCAACATTACAGCTACCGAGGCAGATGACTACATTGGCGGCTACATGATCATGAACGACCTGAGCGCCCGCACCCTGCAAATGGAGGAAATGAAGCTGAACCTGGGACCGGCCAAAGGCAAGGACTTCAGCACCGTAACAGGCCCCATGCTGGTTACCCCTGACGAGCTGGAAGCCTTCAGGATACCGGCCAAGCCAGGACATACGGGCAACAACTACAACCTGAAAATGAGTTGCCGCGTAAACGGCATACCGGTAAGCGAAGGCAACATGGGGGATATGGACTGGACCTTTGCGGAGATCATAGAACGCTGCGCATACGGGGTAAACCTGCTGCCGGGCGACATTATTGGCAGCGGCACCGTAGGTACCGGCTGCTTCCTGGAGCTGAACGGCACCGGCAGACTCCAGGACCCCAATTACCAGGAACAATGGCTGCAACCCGGCGATGTAGTGGAAATGGAAATAGAGGGGCTGGGAGTATTGCAAAATACGATTGTACAGGAAGAATCAAAGTTCTCTATCCTGAAACTGAAAAAAATGTGAGCTGCTGCATGTAAAAGCTAAACCATATGGAACATAGCCACCAGCTTTTACATTCTTTTATTTTAAACCAGTCCATTCATGCTGCAAATAATACCCGGGGAGGTCAAAACCGCCGAGCTGCATGCCTACCTGCTGGGCGCAGTAGCGCCGCGGCCCATTTGCTTTGCCAGTACCGTGAATGCGGAGGGACAACCCAACCTGTCGCCGTTCAGCTTTTTTAACGTATTTGGCAGCAACCCGCCTACGCTTGTTTTTTCACCTTCCAGGCGCGTGCGCGATAACAGCATCAAGCATACGCTGGAAAATATCTACGCCACCAGAGAAGTGGTGATCAATGTAGTGACCTATGCCATGGTGCAGCAGGCATCCCTGTCCAGCTGCGAATACCCGCCGGGGGTCAGTGAATTTGAAAAGGCCGGGTTTACCGCGCTGCCATCTGAAAAAGTAAAGCCGCCCAGGGTAAAGGAAAGCCCGGTACAAATGGAGTGCGTGGTAAGGCAGGTGATCGAAACCGGGCAGGACGGCGGCGCCGGCAACCTGGTGATCTGTGAGCCGGTGCTGCTGCACATCAACGAAGCCATCCTGCATGAGAACGGCCCTATAGACCCGCATAAAATAGACCTGGTGGCCCGCATGGGCGGCGACTACTACTGCCGTGCTTCGGGGACCGCCGTGTTTGAGGTGCCCAAGCCCAATACCCGGCTGGGCATCGGTGTAGATGCGCTGCCGGCCGCTATCCGCAACAGTCATATTCTTACCGGCAACAACCTGGGCATGCTGGGCAACGTACATGAAATGCCCGCCGTTGATCCTGCATTCGAGGATGAACAGCTCAAAAATATTATACAGTATTACAGCATTACGCCGGAAGAGATGGAGCAGGAGCTGCACCGCTATGCGCGGCAATTACTGGAAGCGGGCAGGGTGAGGGAAGCGTGGCAGGTGCTTTTAACAGCTGTTGGCAGTTAGCTTTCAGCTGTCAGGATCTGTGCGGAAAATATATCCGCTTTGATGGCTGACAGCTAAAAGCTAACCGCTGATAGTTATTTACCAAATACCTTCTCCAGCAGCGCCGTTGTTCTGGCGGCGGGATTCTGGCGGATGTTGGCCTCTTCCTTGCCGATCTGGTCAAAGAGAGCGGCCACGGCACGGGTGGTTACATAATCCTGCAGGTCGGGGTTTACCTTGTTAAAGGTAGTAGGCAGTTTATTATAGGTGTTCACAATATCGTCATAGTAACGGGTAGCGCTGGTGCTGTCCAGCGCGCTTTTGATAGATGGCGCAAAGGCCGCTTTCAGCTGGTCGGAGGTTTTTTCCCTGAAGTAGTTGGTAACGGAATTGTTTCCCCCGCTGATCAGCTTCAGCGCATCGGTAATGGACATCTGTTTGATGGCGTCCACAAATATGGGAGCAGCATGGCTTACAGCACCTTCCGCAGCCCGGTTGATCTGCAGGATGGCTTTATCCACCTGGCTGCCCAGTCCTATGCTGCGCAGCGTTTTTTCGATCTTCAATGCATCTTCCGGCAGGAACATTTTATAGGCTTCATTGCCAAAGAAGCCGTCCTTTTTGCTCAGAGCGGCAATGCCGGCGTTCACGCCTTTAGCCAGGGCTTCCTTGATGCCGGCCCCGGCTTCCGCTTCCGTTACATTACTGCCGGTGGTAGCAGTAGTGCCCGTAGTGCCTGTTCTTGCTTCTTCCAGCGCTTTACCCAGTTTCTTCAAAAGTTGCCCCTGGCTCAGTTGTACGGTCAACAGGGCCGGCAGCAGGAAAAGTATTCCTTTCTTCATAATGTTGTGGTTCATGTATTAAAAATATTAAAATATTCTCATTCGCGCCCCGTCATCTGCATATCCGCATATTTGCACACCCGCACATCGTCATTCGTGTATGGCCAGCAGGGGTATATGTGTATGAAACGCCAGCTGCGTGGTGCGGCTCCGCTTGAAAATATGCTCAAACAGTCCATGCTTTTTTGGAATGATCAGGATCAGGTCCGCCTGCTCTTTTTCGGCAAAGTCCGTAATGCCTTTTACCACGTTGGTATGGTCTATAAAATGGAACTGCGGGTTGTAGCCTTCCAGCAGGGTGTCCAGCATCAGTGTTTCATAAGGCGTGTCTGATGTGAAGTGCCGGCTTTCATGATCAATGTTCAGCACATGCAGCTCCGGCCGGAATACGTCCAGCAGCTTTTTCAGCGGCTGCACCGGGGTGGTTTCCACCACCTTCCTGAAATCGCAGGCAAACACCAGTTTCCGGATCGGCTTGAAGCGGGCATCGGCCGGCACAATGATCACCGGGCAGGTGGTATGCTTTACCACATCTATAGTATTGGAGCCCACCAGGATCTCTTCCAGCTGGCTGCCGCCGGTAATCCCCATCACCACCAGGTCTGCCTGCTCCTGCTGGCATACCTGGTCTATATTAGCCGGCAGCAGGTGATTTTCCGCCCTGTATTCCAGCGCGGCATCTTCCGGCATCAGGGGGGCCAGCTCCCGCTTCATTTTTTCCAGCCCTTCCAGGCTGGCGCTGCGCAATTCTTCCGGGTTGACCACCGGTACGGAGGTAGGCACATCAGGGATGGGTACTATCAGCTCGTACGCGTGGTACAGCACAATGCGGGAAGTGCTCATCTGCCCGGCCAGCCCCAGGGCATAACGCGCCGCGTTATAGGCCGTTTCGGAAAAATCCGTGGGAACAACGATCGTTTTCATCCGTTAATGTTTTGATTGAAAGAACTTTTGCGCCCTGCTTCACATGGTTATTTTTCAAATGTTTTATCCCTTCGCACATTGTAAAGTTAGGGTTATCGCCCCGTATAATAGCACCACATGTGCCAATAAAGAAAATTTAATGCCAAAAAGTCCCGCTCATGGAACACGCTGCAGCGGCAGGCTATGGACTATCGACTATTACCCTTATTTTTGCACTCCATTTGAATAGTACATGACACAATTATCCGAGCAAGAGATCATACGCCGGGAAAAGCTGCAGGAGCTGCAAAAATTGGGCATTGATGCCTATCCGGCGGCAGAATACCCCGTTAACAATACTTCCGTTCATATTAAAACGCATTATTCGGAAGCCACCAAAGACCAGTTCCAGGAAGTATGCCTGGCCGGCCGCATTATGAGCATACGCGATATGGGCAAGGCCTGCTTTGCCGTGATCCAGGACCATGCCGGCCGCATACAAACGTACATCCGCCGCGACGAGATCTGCCCCGGCGAGGATAAAACGCTGTATGACACTGTTTGGAAAAAGCTGACGGATATAGGCGACATCATTGGCGTAAAAGGCTATGCCTTTATTACCAAGACCGGCGAAACCTCCATTCATGTGAAGGAGCTGCGTATCCTGTCCAAGGCCCTCCGCCCCCTGCCTATTGTAAAGGAGAAGGAAGGGGAGACCTTTGATGCCGTTACCGACCCGGAATTTAAATACCGGCAGCGTTATGCAGACCTGATCATTAACCCGCAGGTGAAAGACGTGTTTGTAAAACGCACCAGAATATACCAGGCCATCCGGGAGTTTTACAACGGCCTGGGCTTCCTGGAGGTGGAAACGCCCGTACTCCAGCCCATACCCGGCGGCGCTACAGCCCGCCCCTTCGTAACCCATCACAATGCGCTGGACATACCGCTGTACCTGCGCATTGCCAATGAGCTGTACCTCAAACGCCTGATCGTAGGCGGTTTTGAAGGGGTGTACGAATTTGCGAAGGACTTCCGCAACGAAGGTATGGACCGCACCCACAACCCGGAATTTACCGTAATGGAAATGTACGTGGCCTACAAGGATTACGAGTGGATGATGCGCACCACGGAAACCCTGCTGGAAAAAGTGGCCCTGGCCCTGCATGGCACCACCCAGGTACCGGTAGGCGAAAAGATCATTGACTTCAAGGCACCCTTCCGCCGCGTTAGCATGTACGACGCCATCAAGGAACATACCGGTATAGACATTACCGGTATGGAGGAAGACGCCCTGCGGGATGTGTGCAAACAGCTGGGTATCCCCGTGGCGCCCAATATGGGCAAGGGCAAGCTGGTGGATGAAATATTCGGCGAAAAATGCGAGGCGCACTACATACAGCCCACCTTTATCATAGACTACCCGGTGGAAATGAGCCCGCTCACCAAAAAGCACCGCAGCAAGCCGGGGCTGGTGGAGCGCTTTGAGCTGATCGTCAACGGCAAGGAGATCGCCAATGCCTATACCGAGCTGAATGACCCCCTGGACCAGCGCCTGCGCTTTGAGGAGCAGGTGAAGCTGATGGAGCGGGGCGACGACGAGGCCATGTATATTGATTATGATTTCCTGCGCGCACTGGAGTACGGTATGCCGCCTACCTCCGGCATCGGCATTGGTATGGACCGGCTGACCATGCTGATGACCAACCAGCCTTCCATACAGGACGTGCTGTTCTTCCCGCAGATGAAACCGGAGAAACTGTAACACAGCAGCCAGACCCACAGTTTCTAAATAAAAAAGGGGATGTAAGACTACATCCCCTTTTACTTTTTTTGACCATATCCTATGAAAACCAATTCAAAATTAATACTCCGCAGAACACTTCCATACAATACTTATTAACTGCTGCCATTCATTTAATGGATGGTAGCATTTGGCGTATAGCTGGTAAAGTAAAAGGCCGTTCCGGATCTTTTCCGGAACGGCCTGCATTTTAATATGAGCATCTATGTTGAGACGGCAGATTACAATATCCTTAAAAAAAGAAACGGGGCTGCAAGACTACAGCCCCGAAAAATTTTAACCATATCTTTATTGAAAAACCTGTAACAAAGATCATCTTTATTTAATTATCACCATTCCCATTCTAGTGAACGCTATATTTTTCTTGGGGAACGTACCAAATCTGCAGATAAACGCAGCGGCCTTCTCCTGGGTCTGCCGATAACGACAAAAGGGCTAAAATCTTTTAGATATTGATATTCAATAATTTATAAAAAATTATCTCCTGAGCAAACCCGGATACTATGAAGTGAATAAACCGGTAAATCCCGGTATTTGCAGGTGAACGTTCAAAAAAGGTGGCGGATGGGCATAAAAAGAAAAAAGGGTGGTAAGAATACCTCCCTTGTAATAATTTTAACCATATCCTATGAAAAACCTGGATCAAAGATAGACCAGCACATATAGGTTTTTATCCCATTTCCGTGAACGATGAAAAATAGTTCGTAAAAATGTAAGAATCGGTATTATGCTAATGCATTACAAAAAATATCATATTATTTATCTAAATAATTATATAAATTGTTAATATTAAGTGGCTTGTAAACGAAAGCACTGCAAGCAGCCTCACTTTTAGTACTCCGGCTGCTCTGGCGCCGTTCCCATTATGCTGTCTATCTCCTCCATTACGTCCAGAGTAAGGGCCGGATATATATCCAGTGCCTGCAGGTTTTCCGTCAGCTGCTCCTCCCGGGTAGCGCCCAGGATGGCGGTGGTTACATTGGGGTTGCGAATGCACCAGGCAATGGCCAGTGTGGCCAGGGAGGTGTTCAGGCCAGCGGCTACTTTTTCCAGCTTCACTACCCGGTCTATCTTATCCTGTACCAGGTGCCGGTCCTTCAGCCATTCAAAGCCGGCCATGCCCATCCTGGATGCTGCCGGTATGCCGTTATTGTACTTGCCGGTAAGCAGCCCGGAGGCCAGCGGGCTCCATATAGTGGTGCCCAGCCCGATATTCCGGAATATCTGCAGGTACTCCCTTTCCATCCGCTGCCGGTGAAAGAGGTTGTACTCCGGCTGCTCCATGGCAGGGCCTATCAGGCGGTACTCCCGCGCCACCATGTGCGCCTCCATGATCTCCTGCGCGCTCCATTCCGAAGTGCCCCAGTACAATATTTTCCCCTGCTGTATCAGCAGGTTCATGGTCCACACCACCTCCTCCATGGGCGTATGTTTGTCTGGCCGGTGACAAAAGAACAGGTCCAGGTAATCTACCTGCAGGCGTTGCAGGGCCTCCTGGCAGGCTTCTGTCAGGTGCTTGCGGCTAAGGCCCGTCTGGTTGGGCTTGTTCTGCCGGCCCCGCCAGCCAAAAAATGCCTTGCTGGACACGGTATAGGAAGTACGGTCCCACTTTTTCTGCCGCAGCACCCGCCCCATCATTTTCTCCGACTCGCCCAGGGCATATACCTCGGCATTGTCAAAGAAATTAATACCACTGTCGTAAGCTATGCCCATAAGGCGGTCTGCCAGTTTGTCATCTATCTGCTTGTGAAAGGTGACCCAGCTGCCAAAAGATAAGACGCTCAGCTGCAGCCCTGTTTTTCCTAATCTTCTGTATTCCATATCAAACGGATTATTTCCTGAAATTTACTCAAAAAAAAGCCGGTAGGATACGGGGGTTATGGCACAGCTTGGCACAGTTATTGACGCCTATACGCGAAATTTTAGGTTAAAAAATAGGTTAAAGCGAAAGGAGCCTGTCCGTGATTACCGGATGGGCTTTTTTCGTGTAAGCCGTTCCGTTATTGCAGGGTACTGTCCTGTACCAGTACCTGGCCCTGGGGATTAATAATATTATAGTCGGAGAAGTCCTGGTTGGATTCCAGGCCGGTGCCGTAGATAGTATCTGTGGGAGTGCTGATGCGCACTGCCTTGTTGGAGTAGAATTTTCCGCGTTTCGAGTCCCAGTTCAGCTCATTGCAGTCCAGCCGCTTTCCTTCCTTGTTGATCACCACCACGCTGTCGCGCAGGAACACGTTCTCGTCATGCTCAAAATATTTGCCGTAGCGGGCCGTTACGGTGCTTTCCACCTGCAGGCTGTCATTATAGGAGTATACCTTTAAGCCGTCATTGAATTCTACGTAAGCGGGGCGGTCCAGGTGCCGGTCCATGGTAGGGGCGGTTAGCTTGGCCTTTACCTTGCCGCCCTGGCTGAAGTAGCTTTCTATTTCCACGCCTTCCTCTACGGCTGCGGCTTTCTGATCCAGCTTCATAATGGCCTGCATATCATTTTCACAGGCATACAAGGCAAGCAGGCATATGGCCGGGCCTATCATTTTCCGGAAAACGGTCATATAGGAATTGCTTTTCAAGCCCGCAAATTAATCATATTTCCGCTTAATAAACCAACGGTCGTTCAACGTAAAGCCCAGCACCAGGCGGTACCAGGTTTCCTTCAGCACGGTTGCATTGCTGCCGCGGTGGCCGATCTCAAAAGCCACGTTGATAACGGAGAACTGGTTGGAGTAGGCCTGCCTGCGCACGGGCAGCCCGGCGCCTACAGAAAAGCCGTACACGGTCATGTCCTGGCCGTTCAGCCGGAGATAGTCGGTACCATAGTAAGCGCCCAGCCGGTAGGTTACCCTGTTCCAGTAGCCGCTGGTGGCGCGGGGGTTGGGCACAAACTGCCCGCCCAGGCTCATTTTCCAGGAATTGCGTACGGAGTCCTGCTCGCCGTAGTTGCGGAACTGTTCCCACTGTTCGGTGGTGAAATCCGCGCCGATGGCAAACTTGTCCAGCTTGCGCAGCATAATACCGCCGCCAAACTGCTGGGGATAGGTAATATCCCCCCGTTCGCCCTTGGCGTAAAAAGCAGTATCCTGGGTCGTATAGTCGTTGGAAGAAGCGTCGTATATCAGGGTTTCGCGCATGGACTCCCGCCGTGCAGACAGGGTTTGCTTCAGGCTGCCGGTGGCGCCAAAGGTCAGGTCCAGGTCGTTGCCCAGCTTGGCCCGGTACTGGAGGCCCATATTATAGAAAAAGCTGCCGTAGCTTACGCGCCGGGAATGCCTGGAAGGAAATATGTACTGGCTGGGCGGGTAAATGGCCTTGGTGCTGTTCTCAATATTGCCAAACAGGTAGCCGGCATTAAAGCCGATGCTTACCGGCCCTATGCCTACGCCGCCGCCTGCATAGATCTGGTACAGGCCACCGTTGCCCTCGTACTGGTAGGCCACCGGTACCTTCAGGGTATCAAAAAAGGTCTCTTCCCCGTTCTGCAGCACGTTGTAAGACACGCGGGTAACCGGGCGCAGGCCCATCACCACCCCCAGCTTCCGCCGGATAGGAATGCCCAGCTGTATGTAGGAAATGGAGCCCAGGCCGGAACGGAAGCGCTGGTTATCTGCATTGGAAATGATCCGGGCGCCGCCTTCCACTGCAATGTCGAAAGTAGTAAGCACGAGGTTGGAATAGCTGGCGGGATTCACAAAGTTTACGGACTGCGGATCGCTATAGGCCTGGGAAACGCCTCCCATACCGCGGTTGATCACATGCTGATTGATATTCAGGTCACCCAGACCGTAGCGGGAATATGGAGAATTATCCTGTGCTGCAACATTGTTGGCTATCAGCAAAATAAAAGCCAGTAAGCAAAATATGCCAGCTTTGGTCCTATGCATTGAGTTGATCTGTTATTGATTTAGAGTCTGCAAATATCTAATTTTTAGGCTGGGAAGCAAAAAAAACCAAATACGCTCCTGTTAAAAGGTCGTTAAAAAGTGGCTGTTCAGCCATTTTTATAGGCCATCCGTAGATAAATTGCGGAAATGGCCGTTCAGTTTCACCCTTTCCTTGAGCTTTTCCATTTCGGCCATGAGGGGTATCACTTTCAGCAGGTGACGCTTCAGGTATTCCAGGCGTTGCATTTCATGGAACAGGTGCAGCAACTCATATTCTTCCTCCAGGGAAAGGCCGGCATGGTGGGCCAGGTCATAGGCGCTCAGCTCCTCATCCTTTTTAGGGAACTGCTTGTTGATCTGCAGGATATGATGCAGCTCCCGGATGGCGTGCAGCACCTGCTGGCGCAGGCGGGCGTGAGTACTGGCATGGTTCTCCGGGTAGTTGACAATGGCCCCGTCATAGAGCTTTTCCGGAATGGACCGGATCACCTCCAGTATGCGGAACACGCTTTTGCCTTTTGTAACAATGTCCATTTCCCCATTCTCGTACGTTTTCTCCACGCGCACCACTTCTACGAGGGTGCCGTATTCCACTATCTTTTTATTGATGACCGTGGGTATGCCGAAAGGTTTTTGCTCTGCCAGGCATTCACGGATGAGCTGTTTGTACCTGGGCTCAAAAATATGCAGGTTCAGCTGTTCCTGCGGGTAAACAACTATGCCTAAAGGAAATATGGGAATGAAATTGGTCATAAGTAATACTCCTGTTACCGTCCATCCTAAAATTAAGCCTTTCTGTATTAAGTGTATGGCAGGCGCCGCCATAATAAAAAAACAGAAAGGTTATCTTTGAAAGAAAAATCGATTAAATTAAGGAATGGTAAATAGCACCCTTGCAAAATATGCCAATCTTATACGCCGCATTTCCAACTGGCACCTGTATTTCAGCAGAAAATTCAATGTACCGTATAACAAGCTGGTGTTTCATATCCGCAACAAAGGCATATCATTTACCACTCCTGCAAAATCGCTATACCTGGTATTCAAGGAGATATTCCTGGTGGATGTTTACAACATGGATCAGCTGGCTGCCGAATTACCGGAGCATCCCGTGGTGATAGATATAGGAAGCAACGCCGGCTATTTTTCCCTCTTCCTGCTGTCACGGAAAAGGCCGGCGCGCATCTATGCCTACGAGGCCATTGGTGCCAACTGCCAGCTGTTTTCCCGGCACCTGGACATGAACCCGCCACTCAAAAGCATGGTACAACTACATCATAAGGCCGTTACCGGATCGCCGCAGGCCGCGGTTACACTGCACCTGGAAACACGGGGGGGAAATTCCGTGACCGCCTCCATTTACAATGATTTTACAAAGGACAATACATACACCGCCCAGGTACCCTGTATTTCCCTGTCTGAAATACTCTTTTCCAATAACCTGGTAAAAGTGGACTGTGAAGGCAGCGAGTACCCTATTATTTATGAGACGCCACCACAACTATGGGAAAAGATAGACCGTATGGCCATTGAAGTGCATAACCTGGACCAGGAAAAGCGCAACGTGGCCAGCCTGGGAGCCTACCTCACATCAGTAGGCTTTACCTGGAAAAACTACGAACTTGAAAACGGGTGCTATATGCTATTTGCCGGCAAACGGGCATAGCAGGTACTTATGTTCTGTCCCATAAAGCGGAAAAGTGGATGAAGCAACTATTGATAGATTGCGAAAAAATGAAGAATGCCAATACCGGCCTTTTTACTTATTGCAATGAACTGGGTAAGGCCCTGTTGCAGCAGGTACATCCTGACGAGCAGCTGAACTTTTACCTGCCTCCCAAGTTGGGAAAGCACTTTGGCAACAGGGCTGGCTACCTGTGGCAGCACAGCATGCACAAGCTGTACCTGCCGCACAGCCGCACATACGATATATGGCATACCACCTACCAGCTCTCCGATTACCGCAGCCTGAGGAACGGCACCAGAAGGGTGCTCACAATTCATGACCTGAACTTTATGCATGAAGACAAAAGCCCGGGCAAAAGAAAAATGTACCTGGCCCATGCACAGCGCAATGTAAACCGGGCAGACTACATCACCTTTATTTCAAAATTCGTGGGAGATGATGTGCTGCGCTACCTGGATGTTGGCAACAAACCCTGTAAGGTGGTGTACAACGGCGCTACCGTGAAGGAGTTTCCCGGCTTTGACCAGCCCTGCTACCGGCCGCGGCGACCTTTCCTGTTCACCATTGGCGTGGTTATGCCCAAAAAGAATTTCCATACCATTCCCTGCCTGCTCCAGCATAATGATACGGAGCTGATCATTGCCGGCACCGCCAGCAACGAGGCCTACAGGCAGCGTATACTGGAAGAGGCGAAGCGCTACGGCGCTGCAGACCGGGTGAAGCTGCTGGGCGCCATCAGCGAAGCGGACAAATACTGGTACCTGCAACACTGCCAGGCATTTGTATTCCCGTCCATTGCCGAAGGCTTTGGCATTCCGCCCATAGAGGCCATGCACTTCGGCAAGCCGGTATTCCTGTCCGACAAGACCAGTCTGCCGGAAGTAGGCGGCTGCCTGGCCTATTACTTCCGCCATTTTGAGCCGGCCCATATGCAGCAGGTTTTTGAGGAAGGCATGACGCATTATGCGCAGCAGCAGCCCGCCCACGCCATCATTACCCATGCCCGGCAATTCAGCTGGGAACGCATGGCAGCCGACTACCTGGAAATATACCGTAGCTTGTATTGATATGCATACACTTTCTGTTGTAATCATCACCAATAACGAGGAAAAGCACATCGGCCGCTGCCTGCAGTCCGTAGCGCCTGTTGCGGATGAGGTTATTGTAGTAGACAGCGGCTCCACGGACCGCACGGAGAGCATCTGCCGCCAATACCCGGGCCTGCGCTTTGTTTCCCAGCCCTGGCTGGGGTATGGCCCTCAAAAGAACTTCGGCATCCAGCTGGCCGCACATCCCTACATACTTTCCCTGGATGCGGACGAAGCCCTTTCCGAAACGCTGGCCGCCGCTATCCTGCAGGAAAAGCAGCGGGGCTTCAAAGGCGCCTATGTGCTGCAAAGGCTCAATAATTTCTTTGGCAAATTTGCCAGGCACGGCCTGGAATACCCGGACAAAAAGGTAAGGATTTTTAACCGGCAGGAGGTAAAATGGAATGACAGCCCCGTGCACGAAGCGCTGGAAGGCCTGCCGGCCGGCAGCCCCGCCACCGTACTGCCGGGCTACCTTTACCACTACAGCTACGACGATATCAGCAGCTACCTTGCCAAGTTCAACAACTACACCACCCTGGCGGCAGAAAGCCTGTATAAAAGGGGCCGGCGGGCCAGCGCTTTCAAGCTGGTATTCAGCCCCTGGTTCACGTTCATAAAAGGCTACTTTTTCAGGGCCGGCTTCTTACAGGGGTTGCATGGCTTCCTGCTGGCAGCGCTGGCTGCCTATTACGTGCTGATCAAATATGCCAAGTTGTGGCTGTTGCAAAAGAAGGGGCGCGCTACCCCCTGACAATCCTGTAATTCCGGTGGTCAAACAGGCGCTTCCCTGTTTTCTGCTCTATCCAGTACAACAGGCCGTCCTTGAAGGAGAAACGCTTGCGGCTGATGTCGTGCTCAAACTGCCAGTTACCGGCGGCGATCCTTTCCTGCATCACGGCCGGGTGCGTGCCTTTGAACAGGGCCAGTGAATCAATGCCGCCATAATCAAACTCCCCGGCCACCAGCCGCTGCTGCAGCGCCTGTTCATTATTGCCGTGGTATAAATGCTGGGAATTGTTCTGCTTGCGGGCCTGCAGGGCGGGGTCCTTTACCCAGCCGTAGTGATAGATATCTGCCTGCACCGGTTTTACGTGCAGCTTTTGCCCCTGCTTGCGGAAGCCCTGCGCATCGCGGTAAGAAGCGATCTGCTTGTTGTTGCGGATCACGCGTATCTCGTGCCGGTACCAGGTGCGCGAGTCGCCTACATAATCATAGCTGCCGTAAAAATGCACATAATTGAACAGCAGCCCCTCCACCCGCGGATCATCCCTGTACTGCTGCATGGCAGCGCGGATATTGTCATAATCCTTTTCATGCACCACCTCATCAGCCTGGATGTAGAAAGCCCAGTCGGCATCCGGGCTTACCGCGGCAAAAGCCTTGTCTGTTTCCACGGCCAGCACACGCCCGCCTTCTTTCAGGGAGTCGTCCCATACGGAGTGGATAATGCGGATTTTGGGAGAGGAAATGGACTGGATCAGCTCCAGCGTAGGGTCGTCTGAGTTACCTACGCTCACCACTACCTCATCACATAAAGGAAGAATGGATGTAATGGCGGCTACTACCGGGTAATCATACTTTACGGCATTGCGTACAAAGGTAAATCCAGCTACTTTCATCCGTTCAAATTTATTTTCTTAACGGCCGGGTAAATCCTGCACGGGCATGAACCCTGTGCAAAAAATGTTTCATGCCCTGTTTCACCCGTTAAATGTATCATGGCTGCATACTGCCGGGGCGAAGGTATAAAAAACCATACGTAAACAGTAGGGAAGTACTTATTTTGCAGGAAATTGACGCACCCGGCATATGTTACAGAAGCTGGCAGATACATATGATATAAAGGCGCTGGCCCGCCGCATTTCGCTGGTGGAAAATGAAGCGCCCGGCTACGAGCAGCTGCTGGAGCAGCTTCCCGCTGGCAGCAGTACCCGCGTGGTGGGCATTACCGGCCCGCCGGGCGCCGGCAAAAGCACGCTGGTGAATACACTGATACAGACCCTGCTGGAGCAGCAAAAGCGGGTAGCCATCATCGCGGTGGACCCTTCTTCGCCCTTTAACTTCGGTGCCCTGCTGGGCGACCGTATCCGGATGAGCCAGCATTTTAACAATTCGCAGGTGTTCATCCGCTCTATGGCCAACCGCGGCGAACTGGGCGGCCTGAGTCCCAAGATCATTGAAGTCAGTGATGTGATCCGCGCGGCGGGGTTCGACTACCTGTTCATTGAAACGGTAGGCGTAGGCCAGAGCGAAGTAGACATAGCCGGTATTGCAGATACCACCATTGTAGTGCTGGTGCCGGAAGCCGGCGACGAGATACAGACCATGAAAGCGGGCCTGATGGAGATTGCCGACATCTTTGTGGTGAACAAGGCAGACCGCCACAATGCAGATACGTTTGTCAAAAACCTGCGCCTGCTCTCTGCCGAAAGGCGCAGCGGCGGCCACTGGCAGATCCCGGTGCTGAAAACCGTGGCCACGCGCAATGAAGGCATAACGCCGCTGATACAGGCCATTGAAAAGCATCAGCAGGAAACAGACCATTCCGCCCGGCATGCGGCATTGCTTACGGAAAAAGCCTGGCAGCTGATACAGCACCGGCGTATGAAAGACCTGGACAAAAAGCAGCTACAGCAACAGTTGCTGCAGCAACTGCAGGCAGGCACTTTTAATTTGTACAAGCTGGTGGGGGAGTATGAAAGGGGAGGCAGAAAGTAAGAAAACAAGCAACAGGAGATAAGAGATCATTAAAATGCAAAATTATGGCTTGGTTGTTTCTCATTATTGGTGGCCTGTTCGAGATAGGCTTTACCATTTCATTGAAATACTCTGAAAATTTTTCAAAGCTGTGGCCCTCCGTCAGCTTTGCCCTCTGCATATCGCTCAGCTTTTTCTTCCTGAACAAAGCGATCAGCAACGGCATTCCCATAGGTACCGCCTATGCCGTATGGACGGGCATAGGCGCAGCAGGCACCGCCATTGCCGGCATGCTGCTGTTCCATGAGCCGGCAGCGTTCTGGCGCCTGTTCTTCCTTGTTATGCTGATAGGCTCTATTGTGGGGCTGAAGTTTGTATCTGCGTAAAACGCAGGTTATTTCAATATCCCGTTCCTGATCAGCATTTTCATTACCTGCCGCTTGATGGAAATATTGCGGCTGCTGGTATCTTCCGCTTCCCTGGCCTGCCGGTAGGCTGCAAATACCGCCCGGTAGTCTACAATTCCCAGCAAGGCATTGTCCTGCTGCGAGGCCACCACGGGCAGTATGTCCTGCTGGTGGCGGGCCATCAGGTTTACCGCTGTGCGCAGGGAACTGTCTTCCTGCACCGTAGCTATATTGGTGTGCATAATGTAGGTAACGCTGGCATTTTCAGGTATGGCCTGGTCCAGCACATCCGCTGTTCGGATAATACCGGTCAGCTGCTGGTGGGCATCTACCACCGGGTAGGCCAGCTCGCAGGGACCCAGCTTGTTTTCGTACAGCCAGTCGCGTAGTTCCCTGATGGTATTTTCCTGGCTCACCATTACCAGGTGCTGCATCATAGCTTCCTTTACCAGGATGCCTTCCAGCAGGTCCGGCTGGTAGGTATGCGGCGTAAGGATGCCCCGCCGCGCAATCTTTTCCGTCATGATGGTATTGCGCATCAGGAAAAAGGACACGAAGCATGCCCCTGCGCAGGCGCCTATGAGCGGCAGCAGGGTGTCTGCATCACGGGTGGTTTCCAGCGCAAATATGATGGAGGTAAGCAGGGCCCTGGTGGCGCCGGCAAACATGGCCGCCATGCCAATGAGGGCTGCAATGGAAAAGCTGATCTGCACCTGCGGGAAAGCCGCCTGCAGTAGCAGCGCTGCAAACACGCCAAAGGCGCCGCCCATGGTAAGCAGGGGGGCCAGTGTGCCGCCGGAGGTGCCGCTGCCCAGGGAAAAGGCCCAGGAAATGAATTTCAGCACGCCCAGCACAAACAACATCTGCAGGGTTACCTTTCCCATCAGCAGGTTGTTGATATTCTCATAGCCCACGCCCAGCGTTTCCGGGGCAAAGTATCCTACCACGCCTACTACCAGGCCGCCGATGGCCGGCCACCACATCCAGTGCAGCGGCAGTTTTTCAAAAGCGTCCTCTATGGCGTACACCGCTTTGGTAATGAGCACGGCCAGCAGGCCCATTACAACGCCGATAGCGGAATAGGCCAGCAGTGCCGGGTTGCTGGGCGCCGCCATGTCCGGCATGGTAAACACCGGCGCACCGCCCCAGTAGAGGTAATGAAAGGCCGCGCCGGTAATGCAGCCCAGGACAACGGGGATAATGCTGCGGGGAGAAAACTCGAACAACAGCAGCTCGATGGCCAGTATTACCGCAGCCAGGGGACTACCGAATATACAGGACATACCGGCAGCGGCTCCCGCCGCCAGCAGTATCTTTCTTTCCGCCGCCGTAATATGCAGCACCTGGCCAATAAAAGAGCCCCAGGCGCCTCCAGTGGCAATAATAGGCCCTTCCGATCCGAAAGGCCCGCCTGTGCCGATGGAAATAGCGGCAGACAATGGCTTCAGGAACGTGATAACGGGTTTGATCCGGCTTTTGTTGATGAGCACCTGCTCCATGGCTTCGGGAATACCATGGCCACGGATGGCCGCGGCGCCGTACCTGGCCATGAGGCCCACTATCAGGGCCCCTGCTACCGGCACCAGCACTACCCAGCCGTCCATGCGGTGATGCAGCGGGGAGGCTTCTTCCGCCAAAAAGCTGCCATGAAAGGAAACATTGGTGATAAGATTGATCAGCAGCAGCAGGACCTTGGCGATCAGGCTGATGATCGCTGCGTTTACAACTGTCAGCACAGACAGGTAGAGCACCCTGCGGGGATTAATGCCGGCAGGCGTGGCGCTCTGGTTATCTGCCAATGTGGGTGCCATGGAGGGGGATACGGGTATGCTGCCCCTCGTCAGCGCGGAAAAAAAATGCTTCATGTGCGGAATGATCTGCGATTTGCAGGGGCCAAAAATACAACTGAAAACAAATAGATGTTAATGTTCTTTTATACATAACAGGTTTTCTTTATATACCCGAGCGGGATTTCAGAAACGACATATGACGTTTTAAGTACGACAAATTGAGTTAACTACTCGTTAACAAGAAATAATTGCTAAAATGGACAATTTCATATATATATCCTATTATTGATTGCATTTTAGCTAGTTTTACATACTAATTTATTGATATATAGAAGAAAAGAGGCAGTGAATGAATTGTTAAAAATTTTTTTAGTTAGGAACCCTTATTATATTTGTAAGGTACAGACTTGCGTTGCTACTCCAATTAAATATATATGTATGATAAATGGCAAGCGTTATGAAAGTACGTCGGCCGGTATGACCTCATCAACTTTAAGTTTACGTGACCTCGTTTTACTCAAGCGCATGTTACTGTTTACCAGGGAAGATGAACGTTACCTGCAGATGGCTGGCGAGATACTTTCAGATCAGGCAGAAGCGATCCTGGATATTTGGTATGATCACATGGTTGCCAACGATTATCTGGCACACTATTTTACCAGAGACGGGCAACCGGACGCGGATTATCTGAATACCCTGCGCCCGCGGTTTGGCAACTGGATAAGACAGCTCTGCCAAAGACCCTACAACACCCACTGGTCGCAATATGAGCAGGCTATTGCGCAAAGGTACCAGCAACAGTCGCCGTCCGCCACAGAAATGGCAGATGTGCCGGTCGTATTCCTGCGCTACCTGGTTACTTTCATTTATCCTGTTACCAATGCTATCCGTCCCTTTCTCGCCAAAGACGGGCACCGGCAGGAAGAAGTAGATAAGATGCATCAAGCCTGGTTTAAAGCTGTTAGCCTGAGCGTTATACTATGGACCTACCCAGACCCCGCAGCACAGGAGATCTGTTGATCTGAACTACCGATATACACCCTTTACCATACCCTAAAATTAACCCACTATGGAAGTTGCTGTTTTTGATACCTATGTAAAAAAGAAGAACGGAGGCTACATGCACTTTGACATCATTGTTGCAGCTGACACCCATTATGAGCACGTATTGACCTTCGGCAAAGCCTATTTACAGACCAAAGTACAGGCTACCCCGCATATCTCCGCCAGGGAGTGCCGCTTCTGCCACCTGGAAGAGGTAGTGCCTACCTGGGAAAAGACCATCGCACAACAGGGCTATTACATTCATGAAATTGAAGGCTGCCATTAAGCTGGCATTTTTCCTGCCGCTCCCTCCCAGTGGCATAAAATCCATGGAGGTTTCGTATATTAGACGGTTACAAAAAAGAGCAGGAAAACAGTACTATGGGGAAAGTTGCTATATTCAGCCCCGTACAGCAGGCAGGTAATGTACCCGGTAAAGTGGTAGCCGCACTGGAGCGGCTGTCAGAAGCTTTCCGCGTGCTGCTCTGGAATGAGGCCAAGCAATATGGCCTGAGCCCTATACAGGTACAGCTGCTTGTTTTCCTGCTGCACTACCCGGCGCCTAAAAGGACCATCACTTTCCTGGCCTCCTATTTTAACATGACCAAGGCTACGATCAGTGATGCCATTAAATCACTGGAAAGTAAACAGCTATTGACCAGGAAGGCCATGAGCGGCGACTCCCGCAGCCATACCCTGCACCTGGTAAAAGCAGGAAAAACACTGGCCCGGAAAATAGAGAAGTTTGCCGACCCTATACAGGGAACGGTTACGCTACTACCGGCCGCCAGGCAGGAAGAGCTGCTGGAATGCCTGCTTTCCCTCATCTACCAGCTGAACAGGCAGCTGGTGATCAGCCCACAGTCCATGTGCCTTAACTGCCGCTTCTATGCGCAAAAGAACGGCGGCCACTATTGTAACCTGGTAAAAGCCGCCCTGCGATCCGGCGACCTGCGGGTGGACTGCCCGGAATTCCAGTTGCCGGTCAATAATAATGAATAGCTAATGAAAAGTTTACTGTTCCCGGTTACTGCGCCACCAGCGGAAGCCCAGTATGCCAATGATCAGCAGGGGAGTGAGCGCCAGGTAGAGGATACCGCTGTTCAATCCTTTGGCCGGGCCTTCGCCCAGTTGCTGGGCGGTTTTGGTACAAAGGGAGCATTGTGCCATGGCCTGCACACTGCATAATAATATCATCAACAATGGCCCGATCTTCTTCATACAACAAAGGTACGGAAATTAGCAAATGCCCGCTTAATAATAGGGGGATATCATTACATACACAATCACCCCGGTAACGGCTACATAGAACCAGATAGGCCAGGTAATGCGGGCTATTTTACGGTGCCGCGCAAAGTCGGACTGCACGCCCCTGAGCAGGGTAAACAATACCAGCGGCACTATTACTACTGCCAGCACAATATGCGTAAGCAGCACAAAATAATACACATAACGGCTGCTGCCCACCATGGCCTTTTCCACTGCGTCCACCAGGCCGTCGTGATTGACGTCGCCGAAGCGGGTGGATTCCGTAAAGAAATGGTAGGTAACGTAAGATACCAGGAAGAGGGCGCTTAATATCACGGCCATTAAGTTGGCTACCTTATGCGCATGAACATGCCCGTTCCTGATGAAGTACAGGCTGGCCATCAGCAGCACGGCCGTAGTTGAGTTCAGGACGGCATGGAACAGGGGCAGCATCCGTACGTCAAAGCCTGCCTCCATCTCCGGGCGGGGCAGGTAAAACAATATTGCCACCAGCACAGGTATCACAACGGATATGATGGCAATAGGCAGATTAAGATTCTTGTTCTTGATACTCATAGTATTCCCTTTGCTTTCACTGTTCACTTTTCACTACGGGAAAACAGCCGCTTCCAGAAGGGGGGCCGGTTCCTTTCCTTCTCCAGGTGCAAAACGGCAATGTCGTTGGCGCACTGCCGGATCGCATTGCTGTCAAGCCCGTTATAATAGCCGCGTATGTGGCCGTTCTTATCGATCAGCACCAGCTTTTCGGTATGGATAAAATCATCCGGGCCGCCGTTGCCTTCTGTTACCGATACGAAGAATTCGTGCCGGGCCAGGTCATATATTTCTTTCTTATCGCCGGTCAGCAGCCACCAGTTGTCCGGGTTAATACCCATGCGGTTGGCATAGCTGCGCAACCGTTCCGCTGAATCGCGCACCGGGTCTACAGAGAAGGAGAGCAGCTGCAGCAGGGTATCATTCTGCACGTACGCCTGCTGTATCTTTTTCATGTTGCTGGTAAGCGTGGGGCAGATGCTGGTGCAGGAGGTAAAGAAGAAATCCACCAGCAGCACTTTCCCGGAAAGGTCCTGCAGGCTTACCTTGTTACCGAACTGGTTGGTCAGCTCAAAGTTACGGATGGTATGAAAAACAGTATCGTAGTGTACTTCCCCGTCCTTCATTACCGTGTCCACCCTTTCCGGAATGTAAAAACGTGGTATGGGTACCACGTCTTTACTGTAATGATCTACTATCAGGTACCCTGTCAGTGGAACCAACACTGCCAACAAAACTCCTATGACTGCCCTGCGAGAGATAACCTGTTGCTTTTATAAGTTTACGTTCAAATTCAATCCTTTGTTAGTGATGACTGGCTTCGTTGGTCACCGTAGTGGTCTGCTTGGGCGTACCGGGAGCCAGGTCCTTGCGCATGTTCTTCCAGGAATCGCCGTCTGCCAGGAAGGCAATGATGAACCATACGAACAGCATCAGCGGGATCAGGATGGTCAGGATCAGGTTCTTGATCTCATGGCGCAGGTGCATAAACTCCGCTACAATGAAGAAGGCCTTTACAACGGTGAGGCCGATGAAGATGGCATTGAGCACCAGCCTGCTGGGAAAACCGGTTTCCAGGTGCAGGAAGGCCAGGGCCACTTCCACGATTGTCACACACAGCAATATCCAGAAGGTTTTCCAGATGGTTTTGGTAGAAGTATCCCCGTGTCCATGCCGCGCGTCATCTACTGCTGCAGTTTGTGTATGTTCCATTACGCTTGTTTATTTTTAAATCAGTTCAATTGCAAAAATCCAAAATTACGAATAATAGCGGTTCACTGGTCTGCTGCTATGGCTTACAACAGGTAGAAGCAAGTGAACACAAATACCCATACCAGGTCTACAAAGTGCCAGTACAGCCCTACTTTCTCCACCATTTCATAATGGCCGCGCTGCTCATAGGTGCCTTTCAGCACATTGATCAGGATCACGATATTCAGGATCACGCCGGAAGTTACGTGCGCGCCGTGAAAGCCGGTAATGGTAAAGAAGAAGTTGGTGAAGTTGGTAGAAGCCGGCGTGCCATCCATATTCAGGAAGGGATTACGGCCCCACCAGGCGCCTTCGTGGTACAGGTGCGTCCATTCCCATGCCTGGCAGGCCAGGAAGGCGGCGCCGCCTACAATGGTCCAGCCCAGCCACTTGGCTACTGCTTTCTGGTTGCGCTGGTGACCGGCATGTACGGCCAGCACCATGGTCACGGAGCTCATGATCAGGATAAAGGTCATGATACTCACAAACACCAGCGGCAGGTTGGCATGTCCCATTAACGGGGCGGCCTTGAACACTTCGTTCGGGTCAGGCCAGGAAGTGCTCATAAAGCGGATTGTTCCGTATGATATCAGCAATGCGCCAAAGGTAAAAGCATCCGACATCAGGAAATACCACATCATCAACTTTCCATAGCTCACGTTAAAGGGAGAGTATCCTCCACCCCACCATTTTTTCTTCGCTGTAACTGCTGTATCCATTTTTTTAATTGAATTCGTTGTTATGTTCTTATACAGTTAAATAATTCTTCAGGTTACCTGGCGATACTCAGGAATATCAGCAGGTAGATCCACAGGGCGTCTACAAAATGCCAGTAGAGCGACGCCACTTCCACAGGTACCGGGCTGTATACCCGCACCCTTGTTCTGTATGCCCTGGCAAACATGATCAGCAGGGCTACCACGCCTCCCAGCACGTGCAGCATATGCATGCCTACGATTACGTAAATAAAGGAGGCAGATACCGGTCCGCTCAGCGGCAACCCGTGGTTGCTCATCTGCGCAAACCCGAAACACTGGCATGCCGCAAATACCACACCCAACAGGGCGGTAATGGTGATCAGCTGCTTGTACCGCCGCATGTTCCTTTCCTTGAACTGCCTTACTGCCATCTGTATGGTGCCACTACTCGCAAGGATCACCGCAGTGGATATCCAGAAAATATGCGGCAGCTCAAACGCCAGCCAGTTGGCCTGCGCGCGCTTCACCACATATGCGCTGGTAAACCCTATGAACATCATGGAAATGCTGCCCATAGCAATCCATAGGGAATATTTATGCGGATGTATTTTCTTTCGCTGTACGCTCATTGCCTGCATCACTCCTCTTGATTTTTATACTTTATCAGCCAGCAGTGCCAGCTGTACAATTGTCAGGTAAATATAAGAGCCGAACATCAGCTTCCGGGCAGACGGTACATCACATTTCCGGTACAGCACAATAGCGCGGTACAGGAAAAATACGCCGGCCAGGATAGCAATAATGGCTGATATGCTGCCGGTGATCTTCAGCAGGTAAGGTACGATACCTGCGGGTATCAGCAGCAGTGCATAGGTGGCGGCCTGCAGAGCTGTCATCCTGTTGGGCCCGCCGGCTGCCGGCAGCAGCTTGAAGCCGGCCCGGGTGTAATCCTGGTGCGCTATCCAGGCAATGGCCCAGAAGTGCGGGAACTGCCACAGGAACTGGATGGCGAATAAAGACCATCCGCCTTCGCCCAGGTTATCTGCACCGGCTGCCCAACCGATCAGCGGCGGCATGGCTCCCGGGATGGCTCCTATCAACACGGCCAGAGAGTTCCATTTTTTCCATGGCGTATACACAAACCCGTACAGGAGCAGCGATACCAGGCTCAGCACGGCGCTCAGCCAGTTAAAGCAAAGCCCCATAATGGCAATACCGCCTGCACCTGTGAGCAGCGCTAGCAGCGCGGCTTCCTTTTCGGAAAGACGCCCGGCCGGCAAGGGGCGGCTGGCAGTACGCGCCATCAGCTTGTCCGTGTTCTTCTCCAATATCTGGTTAATGGTATTGGCCGATCCGGACACCAGCAATCCACCTGCGAATAATAAAAGAACTTTCAATAATCCGAACTCCACTTCCGGTACCAGCAGGTAGCCCCAGGCACAGGAGAACACCACCATAAAGGTAAGGTTGAACTTCATAAGCTGGAAGTAATCCCTTGCTTTACTGGCTACTGCATACGATAACGACAATTTTATGGAGTTTATCATTAGCTTTTTAGCTGTTGGCTATTAGCTTTTAGCAGCCAACTGCCAAAAGCCAATAGCTGTTTTGTTGCTCATCAATGTTTCGATTCATCTGGCGATACCGGCACCGTTTGCGGGATGAAATCCTTTCCATCCTTGCTGTAATCATACGGCCAGCGGTGTACTTCCGGGATTTCGCCCGGCCAGTTGCCATGCCCCGGGTGAATGGGGGTGGTCCACTCCAGCGTAGTAGCGTTCCACGGGTTGGTAGTGGTCATCTTCCGGCCTTTGAAAATGCTGTAGAAGAAGTTGAACACAAACAGCAGCTGGGTAGCAAACACAATGATCACCACTATGCTGATAAATTTGTTCAGCTCTACAAACTGTTTAAAGGACTCCCAGTTGGAGTAGTCATAATACCTTCTGGGCATACCGGCCATACCTTCGTAGTGCATGGGCCAGAAGATGCAGTAGGCTCCCACCAGGGTGATCCAGAAATGTATGAAGCCCAGGGTGTTGTTCATGTACCTGCCATACATTTTCGGGAACCAGTGGTAAATACCGGCAAACATGCCGAAGAAGGCAGACACGCCCATTACTATATGGAAGTGCGCGATCACGAAGTAGGTGTCGTGCAGGTGAATATCGATGGAGGAGTTACCCAGCCAGATACCGGTCAGGCCGCCGGAAATGAAGGTGCTCACAAAACCGATGCTGAACAGGGCCGCCGGCGTAAAGTGAATGTTCCCTTTCCAGATGGTGGTGATCCAGTTGAACACCTTGATGGCGGAGGGTACCGCGATCAGCAGCGTTAGCAGTACGAAGAACGCGCCCAGGAAGGGGTTCAGGCCGGTTACGAACATGTGGTGCGCCCATACCAGGAAGGCCAGGATAGCGATGGCGAACAGGGAGCCCACCATGGCCAGGTAACCGAAGATGGGCTTACGGGAATTGACCGCCAGCACTTCAGATACCATACCCATTGCCGGGAGAATGATGATATATACTTCCGGGTGGCCAAGGAACCAGAACAGGTGCTGGTACAGGATGGCGCTACCGCCTTCGTTGGACAGGGCTTTACCGGCTACGAACAGCTCGCTCAGGTAGAAGCTGGTGCCTGCATGACGGTCAAACAGCAGCAGGATGAAGCCGGACAGCAGCACCGGGAAAGACAGCACGCCCAGCACGGCGGTAAAGAAGAATGACCATATGGGCAGCGGCATCCGCGTCATGCTCATACCTTTGGTACGCATATTCAGGATGGTGGAAATATAGTTCAGACCGCCCAGCAGCTGTGATACTACGAACAGCGCCATGCTGGTAAGCCAGAGGTCCATACCGATCTTGGAACCGATAGATGCGTCGCCGAGGGCGCTCAACGGGGGATAAGCCGTCCAGCCGCCAGAAGCGGGACCTGTCTGCACAAACAGGGACGCCATCATTACCATACTGGCCAAGAAGAAGAACCAATAGCTCAACATGTTCATGAAAGGAGAGGCCATATCGCGCGCGCCTACCTGCAGCGGGATCAGCAGGTTGGAGAAAGTACCGCTCAGCCCCGCAGTCAGTACAAAGAATATCAGGATGGTGCCGTGCATGGTTACCAGGGCGTAGTAAGCCTCCGGCGTAATGCGGCCGCCCTTGGCCCAGTGGCCCAGGAGAGATTCCAGCCAGGGGAAGGTGGCATCCGGGTAGGCCAGCTGCAAACGGAATATTACCGAGAAAGCGGCCCCAATGATAGCCCAGATGATCCCGGTGATCAGGAACTGCTTGGCGATCATTTTATGGTCCATGCTGAACACATACTTCGAGATGAAGCTGTCTTCATGATGATGCTCATGCCCGTTGCCATGGTCGTCATGCGCCACTGCGCCGTGCATTACCTCCTGTTGATGACTGTGCAAGGTTGCGTCGTTACTCATAATCGGTTCTGTTTATTATAAAGCCTACCACCTGGGCGTGCAAGGCATCGGCTTCTTTTAGTATTATTTTACAAATTTACACCTTAATGAACATTAGCGGCCACTGCTTTCTGCGTGCTGTCTGCAGCCGGTTGCGCAGGAGCAGCGGGCGCCTCTGCGGCATGGGCCAGCTCATACTGCGATTTCTGCTTGGCGGCCCAGGCATCAAACTCCTCCTGGGTCTCCACTACTATAATGGCTCTCATGGAGTAGTGGCCGGAACCGCACATCTGGTCACAGGCAATTTCATAAACAAAGTCCGGGTTGCCGGTCTTCTCTCTCATCTGGGCGGTGGTGAACTTGGGGGTGATCCACATAGTGGTAGGGATACCGGGCACCGCATCCATCTTCATACGGAAGTGCGGCAGCCCCACATCATGCACCACGTCGCGGGAACCAATGATCAGCTTTACGGGTTTTCCCACTACCAGGTGCATTTCGGTAGCCATAAAATCATCCCTGTTCAGGTTATCATCCCAGTCCTGGCCTACAGGGTTGGTTGCATCATTAATGTTCTTGAAGTATTTGCTGCCCAGCTTGCCGTCCTTACCGGGGTAACGGATCAGCCAGTTGAACTGCTTGCCGGTGATCTCCACAATTGCCGCATCCTTGGGCGCTTCGGAGGTGATGCGGAACCAGTGACGCAGGCCAATGGCCACCAGGATGGTCAGGGCAATGGCAGGGATCACGGTCCAGATCACTTCCAGCTTGTTATTATGCGGAAAGTAATAGGCTTTCTGTCCTTCCCTTTCCTGGTATTTGAAAGCGAACCAGAACAGCAATATCTGCGTAATGACAAACACTATCCCGGTGATCACAAGGGTCCACATGATCATGTTGTCGATAGACTCTCCCTGTTCGGAGGCCGGCTCCCCTAATATCTTACCTTTCAACAGCTCATTACAGTAATATACCCCTATCAATCCCAACACCAGGAAAGCGATCAGCAAAAAGCCGTTAATACGGTTGTTCTGCTGACGGGCCTTCTTTTCTCCCTTCAATATGGACACATACTCGCTTGCCTTCGCGATCTGGAAGATGACTACGAATATGAGCACAACAACTAAGACTGCTAAAAAACCTGACATTGCTATTTGAAATAATTAAGTTATCTAATGTGCTTTTGTTGTTACTATTTCCACGCCTAGGTGTGGTGTACAATGCTTTCCTTCAGATAAGGATGGTTCCTGGGTACCAGCGGCGCCTTGGCCAGCTGGTTGGCTGTCACAAAGATCAACAGCCCCACAAAACCCAGGCCCAGCCCCAGCTCATACCAGGGGAAATGCAGCTCATGCACGGTTCCGGGCATTACCATCTGGAAGAAATCCAGCCAGTGGCCAAATATAATCAATATGGCTATATAGACCATTGAGGTATAGTTGCGCTTGGTATCGCGCTTCATCAGCAATAGTAACGGCAAAATGAAGTTAATGATCAGGTTCAGGAAGAACACCGGGCGCCATTCACCCCATACCCGGGGCTGGAAGTAAACGGTTTCTTCCGGTATGTTGGCATACCATATCAGCATATACTGGGAGAACCAGAGGTAGGCCCAGAAGATGCTGAAGGCAAACATGAACTTGCCGAGGTCATGCAGGTGCTCCTCATTTACGAAAGTGAGGTAGCCGTTCCTTTTCAGGTAGATCACGAACAGGGCGATCACTGACAGGCCGGTTACCCAGGTGCTGGCAAAGGTGTACCAGCTGTACATGGTGGAGTACCAGTGAGGGTCCAGGCTCATCAGCCACAGCCAGGGAGTAGTGGACCCAACGCTCAGCGCGTAGATCACTATAAAGCCACCGCACCATACGGTATTCCTCCACAGTATGCGACGGCCGCTTTCAGGAGAAAGGTCCCAGGTATCTTCCTGCAGCGACATATTGCGCAGCTTCACGGTAAAGAAGGCCCACAGCCCAATGGTGATGATCGTAGCGGTGGTGTAAAAGCCTTTGCTCAGGAAAGCGGATTTCCAGGTCAGTATCCGGTCATGCTTCACATGCTCGGCGTCCAGCCAGTGATATACGCTGTGCTTCTCCCCGAAAATCAATATCATTAATACTACAAACAAAATAGCTCCCAGTACGGGCACCGCCATGGAAATAGCTTCCGGTACGCGGCGGAAGGCTATCTGCCAGCCACCGTGCGCCAGTGTAGTAGCGCCAATAAAGAACGTACAGGCCAATGCCACTAACAGGAAAAAAGTACTGTTCTGTAAGATGCCAGCCCAAAAACGGGCAGCACCATGCTCACCCCCCAGTGTCACCAGTCCGATCAATAATGTGAGTACGCCAATGCCCATTAACACGAAACTGGTCGTTCTCAATTTTGCTGGTACTACAAATTGGTCTTTCATGTGTAATTCTGTTATCTTTTTATTTGTCACATGGAACCTCGCACTGCTATTTCCGAATGTCCGAAAACCCTGATGCCGGTTTCAAATGTAGTTCTGTTATGTTGCTTAATACTGTCTATTATTTTGCTTCCGTGGTATCGCCGTCGGAGGCCGCCGGTGATGCCGTTTCTGCTGTAGGGGCCGCATCCGGGGCAGGTACTATTTTCTCTCCCTGCACGCTCTTGATGTAAGCGGCTATTTTCCAGCGCTGCTCCCTGTCCAGCTGGCTGGCGTAGCTGCCCATGGTATTCCAGCCATAGGTCATTACGTAGAACAGGCGTCCCTGGGTCAAATGCGCTTTGGGACCGCCGGCTGCCAGGTTGGCCGGAGCTGCCGGGTAAGGACCTTCCCCTCCCTTGTACAGGGGGCCGTTACCATCCAGGTTGGTGCCATGACAGATGCCGCAATAGATATTGTACAGGCGTTTTGCCTCTGCCAGGTCTGCCTCTGTAATGTTGGTAAGCGGATTCTTTATAGTATTGGCCAGCGCAGTATCGCCCTCTTTTACATGGTAGGGCAGCAGCTCTCCCCTTTTTACCGTGCCCTCTACCGGCTTGAGGCCGGCCAGGCGCGGATTGTAAAATTCGTACGCACGGGATTCATACATATCCGGCATATAGATCCTGCCGGGCTTTCTGTGGTTCTCTCCTGTATTACAGGCCGCCAGTAAAGCTCCGCCTGCCAAAGCAGCAAATACTAATATGTTGGAAGTCCTTTTCATTCGTTAATATTATCAGAATGTTCTTCGTCTTTTTTACAAATTTTATGCGTTCAGCGGTGTCGGTTGTTCGCTGAACAGGCGGTCTTCGCGGTCAAAACGACCCAGCCACCACCCCGTTTCGGCGGTCTGCTCATGCACTTCCTGCGCGCCGGCAGCGGTTAGGAAATTCTTCAGCTCATCTGCGCCGGTCTTGCCGGTTACCTCTATGGCCATTACAAACTTGTCATCGGTCTGGCGCGGATGGAAAACATGCTTCTTTACAAAGGGCGCCAGCTGACACAGGTAGCAGAACGTCATTACCATGCCCACCGCGGAGAACAGTACCGTCAGCTCAAAGGTGATCGGGATGAACGCCGGCAGGGAAAAGTGCGGCTTACCGCCTATGTTCATCGGCCAGTCCGTAGTAAATACCCAGCTCATGAAAGACAGCGCTGTGGTAGTACCGGTAATGCCGTATATGAACCCTGCGGTATGCAGGCTGGTCTCTCTCAGGCCCATAGCATGATCGAGACCATGCACCGGAAAGGGGGTGTATACATCATGGATCTTGTACCCTGCGGCACGTACTTTCTTTACTGCCGGAAACAACACCGCCTCATCATCAAAACAACCTACAACAAATTTTTTTGCAGCCATATTGTTAAATATTCAAAGTCTTTAATATAGTCAGTCGTTAGTCGGTCATTAATGTGCATGCGCTACGTCATGCGCAAATTTTTCCGGGCTTTCCTGTTCGTATTTCGTCATATCCTTCTTGAAGCTTTCGCCGGAAGTTTTCAGTACATGCTTGATCTCCGCAACGGCAATTACCGGGAAATATTTGGCAAACAGGAAATAACAGGTAAAGAACAGGCCAAATGTTCCCAGGTAGAAGCCTACCTCCGGCCATGCCGGCCTGTAGTATACCCAGCTGGAAGGCAGGTAGTCGCGGTACAGCGAAGTACAGATGATCACAAAACGCTCAAACCACATACCTATATTCACAATGATGGACATGATAAAGGTAACCATCACGTTCCTTCTCATTTTGCGGAACCAGAACACCTGCGGCGTAACCACGTTACAGGTCATCATAATATAGTAGGACCAGCCCAGCGGACCTGCCGCACGGTATTTATAGAACTCTGCAAATTCATACTGCGAGCCGGAGTACCAGGCCATGAACAGCTCGGTAAGGTAGGCACAGCCTACGATAGAGCCTGTCAGCACGATCACCTTGTTCATAGCGTCCATGTGCCCGATGGTGATGTAATCTTCCAGGTGCAATATCTTGCGGGTAATGATCAGCAGGGTTTGTACCATGGCAAAACCGGAGAAGATGGCGCCCGCCACAAAGTAAGGAGGGAAGATGGTGGTGTGCCAGCCCGGTATTACAGAGGTAGCAAAGTCAAAGGATACGATGGTGTGCACGGAAAGCACCAGGGGGGTGGACAAACCGGCCAGCACCAGCGATAAGGACTCATGACGCTGCCAGTGCTTGGTGGAGCCGGTCCAGCCGAAGGAGGCGATGCCATACAGCAGCTTGCGCAGCTTGGTCTTGGCCCTGTCACGGACAGTAGCAAAGTCGGGGATCAGGCCGGAGTACCAGAACAGCAGCGATACGGTGAAATAGGTAGAGATTGCGAACACGTCCCACAGCAGCGGAGAGTTGAAGTTTACCCATACCGGGCCGCGGGTGTTGGGATAAGGCAGTACAAAGAAGGCCATCCATACACGGCCCATGTGGAAGATGGGGAACTGGCCGGCGCACATTACCGCGAAGATGGTCATAGCTTCTGCCGCACGGTTCACCCCGGTACGCCATCCCTGGCGGAACAGCAGGAGGATGGCGGAGATCAGCGTACCGGCATGGCCGATACCTACCCACCATACGAAGTTGGTGATATCCCAACCCCAACCCACTGTTTTATTCAGATTCCACACGCCAATGCCGAAATACACCTCCCAGAATACGGAGAACGCACCGAAGGCTAATAACGACAGTGATATGAAAAAGCCCACATACCACAATTTTCCGGGCTTGGCTTCAATGGGGCCGATGATATCTTCGGTTACCTTGTGATAATCCTTTACCCCATCAACTAAAGGTTCTCTCAGTGTGGATTCGTACTTTAAATGCATGATTCTTAAAGCTTTTAGCTGTGTAGCTGCGTAGCACTTAGCTCCCAGCCCTTATCTTTTTTATGATCGCTGTTTCTACTTACTTCTGATTTCGTATTGCTAACTTCAAACCTCCTGCAACCTATCATCCATGATGTGCTTCTTCATGATGGCCGGCAGCAGCCTTCGGAGCAGCATCCTTGTTCCTGATCTTTGCCAGATAGTTAACGGAAGGCAGGGTATGTAACTCTTCGAGTACATAGTACTGCCTGTTTATCTGCTCTTCGTTACGGATCTTGGCTATGCGGCTTTCCTTATCGTTCACATTACCGAATACGATAGCGTCTGTCGGGCAAGCCTGCTGGCAGGCTGTTTTGGCTTCGCCATCCTTCATGGGGCGGCCTTCTTTCTTGGCGGCCAGCTTGGCGTCCTGCAGGCGCTGTACGCAGAAGGAGCATTTTTCCATTACACCGCGGCTGCGCACCACTACATCGGGGTTCAGCACCATGCGGGTAAGGTTGTCGTTCATATCGGCCACATCGTACAGGTTGTTCTCGAAGCTGTCTGCACCATTCCAGTCCCTCCAGTTGAAACGGCGTACTTTATACGGACAGTTGTTGGCACAGTAGCGGGTACCGATACAACGGTTGTACGCCATCTGGTTAATGCCTTCAGAGCTGTGCATGGTAGCAGCCACCGGGCAAACGTTCTCGCAGGGCGCGTTATCGCAGTGCTGGCACAGCATGGGCTGGAATATTACTTCCGGGTTGTCCACATCACCGCTGAAATAACGGTCAATGCGGAGCCAGTGCATCTCGTGCGCCTTGATCACTTCATGCTTGCCTACTACAGATACATTGTTCTCTGCCTGGCAGGCAACAGCGCAGGCGCTGCAACCGGTACAGGAGTTCAGGTCTATGGACATGCCCCATTTGATACCCGGGTAAGGGTAGTTGGGATACAGTGTACCATCTGCACGGAAATCCTTGCCATACCGCTCCAGCTCTTTCCGGTCTTCATTTACCTCTGCAGGATGCTTCTTGAACTCCTCAAGGGTAGTTTCCTTGATAATGGGACGGCCTTCGTAGCTGTTGTGGGTTTGCGTACGGGCGATATCATATTTTTCGCCGGTAGCTTCCACCGTTACATCAGTTGCAAAGTAATCGAAGGTCTGGCCGTTGTAGCTTACCAGGGGATAGGCATTCTTACCTACGCCACCGGCGGCCTTGCCCGCATTCATACTGCGGCCGTAGCCCACTGCAATGGCGATCACCTCGGGGTGCATGCCCGGCACTATCAGCAGGGGCAGCGTTATTTCCTTCCCGTTGGCTTTTATTTTCAGTACCTTTTTATCGGCATTGATCTCGTAGTCGTCGCCCAGCTCTGTATTATACTGCTGTGCCAGGGTATTGGATACGCAGGCGTAGTTGTCCCAGGCGGCGCGGGTGATGGGATCGGGCATTTCCTGCAACCAGGGGTTATTGGCCTGCTTGCCGTTGCCGATAGTCACCTTTTCATACAGCACCAGCTCATACTTGCCGCCTTTTTTGGCGCTGCTGATCCTAGCGGCAGCAGCCGCCACGTCGCCGGCAAAGGTAGCGCCGGCCAGGGCAGGCGCTGTAGCAGGTTCTACTACGCCATCCTGCAGGGCCTTATCCCATGCTTCCTGGCCACCCAGCCTGGTCATCCACTCACCTTTCAGGTAATCCACCCAGTTGGAGGTGCTGTTGCCACCCCATACCAGCAGGGAATCCTGAAAAGCGCGGGTTTTGAACAGGGGCGCTATGGTAGGCTGCGTAAAGCTGTAGTAACCGGTCTTGCCTTCCGCATCGTTCCAGCTTTCGAGGAAGTGATGGTCAGGAGCGGCATATTTACAAAGCTCGGAAGTCTCGTCTTTTCTATCGTTGAAGGTAACGGTAAGGGCGGCTTTTTTCAGGCCGTCGGCAAATTTCTTACCGTCAAAGTAGTCGTACACCGGGTTTACGCCGTGGATCAGCAGGGCGCCTATGTTACCGGCATTCAGGTCGTTCACCAGCTGGGCCATATCGCTGTCCACGCCCTGGCGGTAGTTGGAGGTGGTAGCCCAGTCAATGGTAGTACCGTTAGCGCCTATCAGGTTATTGATAGCGTTTACAACCAGCTGTACGTTCACGTCATTGGAGCCAGCCACTACCAGTGCTTTGCCATGATTGGCCTGCAGTGCTTTGGCGGCTTTCTGTATGCCTTCTGCCAGGCGCTTGTTTGCAATGCCGCTTACTGTGCCGCCGCTGAGGGCGTTGTACAAGGCCAGGGCTACGGCGCCGGTCTCGGAAGGTTTGTGGGTATATCTTTCGTCTGCATTGGCGCCGGTAAGGCTCATCATGCTTTCAAACTGGAAATGCTTGCTCATTTCCGGGTTCTTCTCATTGATCTTACGGGTGCTGCCATATTGCCGGTTGAATTCGGCCGGGTTTAACCAGGTGCCAAGGAAATCGGCGGCCAGGCTTACGATCACTTTTGCATGCTCGAAATGGTAGGAAGGCAGCGCTCTTTTGCCGTAGGCAGCCTCATTGGCCAGCAGCATACCGGAGTAAGACACTGCATCGTAAGTAACATGGCGGGAGCCGGGATACTTGGACAGGAACTCACCGATCAGCTTTTTGGTGGAAGGGCTGAGGATCGTGGAGCTGAGCACCACTACCGGGCGGCCGCCCAGCCCGTTGAGGGCGGCGGTTACCTGCTTGTCCAGCTCTGCCCAGGTGGTTTCCGTACCATTAATGGTAGGATAACGCAGGCGGGCGGTATCATAAAGGCTCAGTACAGCGCCCTGCACTTTGGCAGTAGTGGCGCCGCTGGTAACGGAGCTGAGCGTGTTACCTTCTATTTTTATGGGACGGCCTTCGCGGGTCTTTACCACTACAGGCACATATTCACCGTCTATTGCATAGGTAGAAGCATAATAGTTCGGTACGCCGGGAGTGATCTCCTCCGGCTTGTTAACATAGGGAATCGCCTTTTTTACCGGTATCTCACAGCTGGCTGCAATAGTAGCGGCCGCGGTAGTGAAGCCCAGGTACTTCAGGAAATCCCGGCGAGGCGTAGTAGCGTTCAACAGGCTTTCTCCTTCTGCAAAAGGCAGGTCTTCCTGGAATTCATTTTTCACAATCTCCTGATGCCCTTTGGTATCATGCAACTCCTCCAAGCCTTTCCAATACTTTTTCTGCTCCATTGTTATTTATTACGAGTTACGTGTTATTTAATTTGAAGTATGAAGTACGATGTATGCAGTATGATACATCCTGTTTATTATTAATAGTGACATTTCTGGCATTCTGTGCCGCCCACCATTTCAACGGTCACGCTGTCCATTCTTCCTTCTTTAACATCCTGGTGGAACTTCTCAAAAATGCTGTAGTATTTATTTTCTGCGAACTGCACCTTGGTAGTACGGTGGCAGTTAACACACCAGCCCATAGACAGTTCGGCGAACTGGTGCACCTCGTCCATATCCTGTACAGGCCCGTGGCAGGTCTGGCATTGTTGTTTGCCGGCCACTACGTGTTGAGAGTGATTGAAGTATACATGGTCGGGCAGGCTGTGGATACGGGTCCATTCTATAGGTCTGCCGGGTTTGGTGTATTTCTGCTGCTGCGGGTCCCAGCCTGCATAGTCATACAGTTTCTGGATCTCTGCGGTACCGTTGATCTTCTTGCCTTCTGCAGTGAACAGGTCCGGGCCGGTATACTCGCTGATGGCCTTGTGACAGTTCATACAGATATTCTCGGAGGGAATCATGGCGTGCTTGCTCTTTTCAGCGCCGGCATGGCAGTAAAGACAGTTGATCTGGTTCATGCCTACGTGCACCTTGTGAGAGTAGTGGATGGGCTGCTCCGGCATGTAGCCCTGCTGTCGACCCAGGCCGATAGCGCCATTAATGGTGAAGTAACCGCCCACAATGAACAGTACTACAATGCCCAGCGCTATATAGGCTTTATTGCGGTAGAAAGGCACAGGCTCCGGAGTAGCCACGCCTTCCTTATCAGCAGCCAGCTTATTCAGGTTGCTGTTGATCTGCATCAGTATCAGCGCTACAATGGCCAGTACCAGGGTAATGATGCCGAACAGCAGGCTGTTGTCGCCTGAATCCTGGGCGCCACTGCCGGCAGCTGTACCTGCTCCTGCTTTCTGGCCGCCCGGTTCCTTCTGGCTTTCCTGTGCTATATAGGCAAGGATATTATCAATATCTTCATCGGTAAAAGAAGGGAAGGCAGGCATTACCTGCTTGTTGTACTCGTTGAAGAGTTTTGTTGCGTACTCATTTCCTGTGGCCAGTACAGCAGGAGAGTTACGGATCCACTGGTGCAGCAATCCCTGATCGGGCCACCGCTCCTGTACTCCTTTCAGCGCAGGACCTGTCACTCTTTTATGTACATTATGACAGGATGCGCAGTTCTGCTGGAATAATGTTTTACCCGCGCCCGGATCTGCTGCTTTAACTGTTGTTGAAACCGAGAGTACAAGACCCGCGCATAGGATAAGAACACTCACAAAATGCTTACGCAAACGAATGGAAACACGACGATACACAGCCTATTAAGTTTAGATTTGACCTTAGTTTCTTAAAAGTGCCAGCAAAAATAAGACACAATGTTGACAATTTATCAACAATTAAAAAATTTATTAGTTGCATTGTTGCGTGTTTTATCTATACATAAAGACTTTAAAGGGATTATTTTATGATAAATATCATGTAATGAAAATATTTATATAAACGGTCTCCGCCGCTATATAAATATGGTGTGTCCGCTGCATGTTTTTGCCGCTAATTCATGTAATTTTAATAAACCCGCTAAAAAATATTCCCCATGCACTACCTGACTCTTCTTTCAATAGTCATGCTGAGCATAATAACAGCCTGTAACAATAGTGGCTCGCAGGAACAGGATCAGGCTACGGACAGCAGCGCAGCCCCCTCCCGGGGAGCCGGTATTACAGCTCCCTCCGCCAAGGCAGCCGGCAGCTACCAGGGCGTGCTGCCCTGCGCAGACTGCCCGGGCATTGACTACCAGATCAGCCTGCATGCAGATCATCACTACCGGGAATTACGGGTGTACCGCGACCGCAACCACCAAAAAGCCTTTATCGATACGGGCCGCTGGCAGCTGGAGAACGATTCCATTGTACGCCTGCTGCGGGAGCAACCGCAGCGGTTCCTGTTCCAGGACGGGAAACTGTACCACCTGGACCAGGAGGGTCACCGCATTACCGGGATGCTGGCGGATAATTATATATTAAGACCCGTGGAAGGCGGCGGCAATTACACTTTGCTGCGGGAAAAGGCGGCGGCAGGGGCCGATTTCTGGGCCGTAGGCAATGAGCCGGGCTGGACGCTGGAGCTGGACCGGCAAAAAACGCTCTTCTTCCTCAACCAGGAAGGCGACTCCCTCCGCATACCCGCGCCACGGCCACGGCCCAATACAGACACCCTGCAGGTATATACGGCCAAAACAGAGAAGGCCGAGTTTATCCTTACCATCCGCCAGCGGGCCTGCATGGACAACATGAGCGGCTTTATACGCCCCTATACGGTAGAGGTCCGGTTTAAGGACAGGACCTATACAGGGTGCGGAGAATCCCTGTAAATATTAATAATTGATTACCCGTAACATTTGTGTTCCCGGAACACCGGCGTTACGATTATTCATTATTAATTGTTAATTATTAATTTATTTTGCGAGAGCAAAATTTGTATCCGCATTGAAAAATATCGCCATTTTTGCTTCGGGCGCAGGCAGTAACGCACAAAAGATAATTGACCATTTCAAACATTCCGACATTGCCAGGGTTTCGCTGATCCTGTGCAACAAACCAGGGGCCGGTGTGCTGCAGATTGCAGAGAAAGAGGGCATTCCGGCCATACTGATCGAAAAGGAGCTTTTCTTCCATACAGACCATTATGTAAAGCTGCTGCAACAGAAACAAACAGACCTGGTCGTGCTGGCGGGGTTCTTATGGAAGGTACCGGCCAACCTGGTTCAGGCATTTGCCAACCGTATCATTAATATACACCCCGCCCTGCTGCCCAGGTACGGCGGCAAAGGCATGTACGGGCATTTTGTACATGAGGCCGTGATCTCTGCCGGCGAAAAAGAAAGCGGCATTACCATTCACTACGTGAATGAAAAATATGATGATGGCGCTACCATATTGCAGGAACGCTGCGAAGTGCTGCCGGAGGATACGGCCGCCAGCCTGGCGCAAAAAATACAGGTGCTGGAGCATACCTGGTACCCGGTAATTGTGGAACGATTATTGTCTTAACAGAAGCTGTTAACAGTTAGCTGTTAGCTGCCTTTTAACTGATGATATGCAAAAAACATTAACTGTTTTATTGTTCCTATGTAGCTGCAGCCTGCTCTCCCGGGCACAGGACAAATCTACTACCTTCCGCAACAGTACCTACATAAAAGCCAACGTAACCACCCTTATCAATGAACTGGATATTTATATTGAACAGGAGCTGACGGAAAAGCTGAGCGTAGAGCTGGGCGTTACCGGCATTTATACGGACTACCCGGATTACATACTGGCCAAAAAGATAGATTTCGGGCAAAAGAAACCGGATATCAGCACCGAACAGTTTGTGGAAGGCCGGGGCCTGGGCTTCCGGGCAGCGCTGCGCTGGTACATCTTCTCCATGTACGATGGCGCGTCCCGGGCAGGCGGTACCTATTTTCAGCCGGTAGCATTCTATAAAAAGATATTTTATCCCAACGAGGAAGTAGAGATCAACGATATCAAGTACAAGGAATCTGCCAGCAAGAACGTGTATGGCCTGCAGTTCCTGCTGGGGAGGCAGTTTACCCGGGGCAAGATCGTTTTTGACCCCTACCTGGGCCTGGGTATCCGTAGCAAAATATATCACTATACCAATTTCAACGATAACAATGGTACCGTACAGCAAGACAATGGCCGGCTGGTAAGCGTGCTGCCAAGCCTGCAGCTGGGCATCAAGCTGGGGCTGAAAATGTAGTGAAGGGTAAATTCACCTTTCACTTTTCACTATTTAACAGCCGTCCACCTCACCCCTAAAAATCCCCTTATTCCCTGGTTCGGCGCGTATACATAGCTGGGATCAAAGGTGAGCGCATAAGGGTTATCCGGCGTGGGTAGCACATTTCCGTCCTGGTCATAGGTCACATGCTTGTCAAATGGATCGAAAGGCCGGGCAATGGCGTCTTTCCGGGGCGTAAAATTGAGCAGGTTCTTCACTCCTCCATATATTTCCCAGCCACGGGCAAATCTTTTGGTCAGCTGAATGTTCTGCAGGCTCCACACCGGCGAGCTGGCAGGCCGGGGGTCCAAGCTGCCCAGCAGGGGCAGGCGCATCGGCCCGTAGAGGTTGCCGGTATAATCAATGGTAAGCGCCCAGCCAGGGATGGTGTAGGACATCGTCCAGGTGGCAGCTACCTTTTCTGTAAGCACGGGCCGCTCCTTCACGGTCTTTCCACCCTTATTCTCCACGGTATGCACATCCAGCAGGGTAGCGCCGGCCAGCACCTTCAGCGGAAAGGAAAAGGCCAGGTCCGCATTCAGGCTCAGGCCCCGGGAAATGGCATGCCCGTTCAGGTTGCTGTAGATAATGGAGTCCGGGCTGGTATCATAATCGGGGATGATCTTGTTGCTGAAGCGGGTGTAAAAAGCAGACATGTCCAGCCCCAGGAAGGCATTGTTCAGACTGATCTTTTTCACGTAGTTCAGGTTCAGGTTCCAGCTTTTCTCCGGCCGCAGGTCTCCGGTGATCACCACGGTGCGGGCGCCGGTCAGCGCGGCATGGTCTTCCGTAAAAACAGACACCACGCGGTAGCCGGTGCCAAAGTTCAGGCGCAGCACATCCTGATCCGTGGGCGCCCACTTGTAGGCAAAGCGGGGCGTAAAGATGCTGCCATGCACGGAATTGTGATCATACCGCAGGCCCAGCAGCAGCGTATGGTGCGGGTGTAGCTTGAGCTCGTCCTGCACAAACACGCCTGGCAGGTAGGTGTTGGTAGCAGCAGGGGTGGCTACGGTGTTGTCATTATAATAGGTATAGCGGAAGGGAATACCGGTCAGCAGGTTGTGGCGGCCCAGCTGCTTGTCCCATGTGAGCTGAGCAAAGGCGATCTTCTGGTTGGCCAGGAACCAGGTGGCACCATAGGCGGAATGCTGGTCATGTATATTAAAGGAGTACTGCAGCATGATCTTTTCCCGCAGGGGCAGCTGGTAAGCGCCTATCAGCTCCAGGCGGTTGGTGCGGATGCTTTCCCCGTAAATGCTGTCCGTGCCGCGCCAGTGGGGGCTCCACTCCATTTGCCCGCCCCAGCGGTCCTCGTAGTAATAGCGGGCCGCCAGGGAAGCCACCCGGCGCTCCCGGCGGGGAAAGATCCATTTGTTAAACACGGAAATGCGGTGCTGCAGGGTCACGTCCGTAAAGCCATCGCCATTATTGTCCACGGGGTGCTGGTAATTGAACCAGTTCACGCCCAGCAGCCCCCGGGCCTTGCCTGCATTGAAGCGCAGGCCCAGGTCCGCATTGTACTCGCGCCAGGAGGTGCTGAACACATCGGCGGTGAGCAGGGGTGCGGTAGCAGGGTCCCTGGTAATAATATTAATAAGCCCTGCCACGGCTTCGGAGCCATATAATGTGGAAGCCGGGCCTTTCACGATCTCTACCCGCTCTACCAGGCTGTTGGGAATACCGGACAGGCCATACACGGTAGAAAGGGCGCTTACAATGGGCATGCCGTCTATCATCACCATGGTATAGGGGCCTTCGAGGCCATTGATATGGATATCGCCGGTATTGCACACATTACAGTTCAGCTGTGGCCTTACCCCGTTAATATTCTGCAGGGCGTCGAAGAGGCTGGACGTGGGGTTTTTGCGGAAGAATACCGGTGTGTACACATCCACCGGCACCGGGCTTTCCATTTTGGACACGGGCTTCAGGGTGCCGGTCACCACCACCTCGTTCAGGCTGGAAGCAGCAGGCTGCAGCCGTACATCCAGGCGGGTGATCCCGCCAGCCTTCACCTGCACCGGCTGCGCATACTTTACATACCCCACGGCGCTTACCTGTAGCAGGTGCCGGCCGGCCGGCACTGCTGCCAGCTCATATACCCCGGCGCTGTCGCTGACCGTGCCCGTCTTAATATCTGCAAATCCAATACTGGCAAAGGGCACCGGCCGGCCATCCGACTGTACGGTGCCCTTCAGCCGCCCGGTGGGGGCCTCCTGCGCCTGCGCAGCGGCAACGGCCAGCAGGCAGTAGCATATGATAAAGCGTATAGATTTAACCATATCAAATTTTTTCTGCGTCAAAATTATATTTTAGACTACAGTTATTCTAAATTTATTTTTAGGTTAATCTAAATCCCAAAATACTCTCCATGCTACGGGTGTTTTAAAAGCAGTCACCATGCGGGGAAGGGGTCTTTAAAAGCATAGCCCTGCTCCCATAGCGCTACCTCCTGCGGGGAGCAGCGGCAGGCGTCCAGCTCCCGGGTAATGCGCTGCTGCTCCAATTCCTGCCCTATGATCACAATCTCGTTATAGCGGTCTGCAAATACGGGATGCCAGCGCTGCATCAGCTGCTCGTAGTCTGCTTCCTCCATTTGCCAGCGGTACCGGGGAATGGTGCACCACCAGTACCCGGCCCTGTCTGCCCGCAAGGAGCCGCCGGCCTGGCTCCAGTTCACCGCTACATCTGGCCGGGAGGCCAGCCATAGCAGCCCTTTGCTGCGCAGGATGCTGGCATGCCACGCCTCATTTATATACTGCCAGAGGCGCTGGGGGTGAAAGGGCTGCCGGCTGCGGTATACAAAGGAGGAAATGCCGTATTCCTCCGTTTCAGGGGTGTGGTCAGCTTCCAGGGCAGCTATCCAGCCGGCGCTTTGGGAGGTGCGTTCAAAATCAAACAGGCCGGTGTTCAATATTTCCGGTAAGGGTACCACGCCATTCACCGCTTCAATAATACGTGCGGAGGCATTGAGCTTGCGCAGCACTGCCCGGAGCGTGTTACGCAGCGGAGGCGTTACCAGGTCGCATTTGTTCAGCACAATCACATTGGCAAACTCCACCTGCTCGGTAAGCAGGTTCACAATGGTGCGCTGGTCCTGCGCGTCATCGGTCAGCCCCCTGTCCTGCAGCAAGGCAATGCTGTTATAGTCGCGGCTGAAGTTATACGCATCCACTACCGTTACCAGGGTGTCCAGCCGGCTTACGCGGCTCAGGTCTATCCCGTTGTTCTCATCCTGGTAGCAGAAGGTTTGTGCTACAGGCAGGGGCTCCGATATGCCGCTGGATTCTATCAGCAGGTAGTCGAACCGCTGCTGCGCCGCCAGGGCCGCCACCTCGCGCAGCAGGTCTTCCCGCAGCGTGCAGCATATGCAGCCGTTGCTCATTTCCACCAGCTGCTCTTCAGTATGATGCAGCACCTGTGCATTCTTTACCAGCTGAGCGTCTATGTTCACCTCGCTCATATCATTTACGATCACGGCTACGCGCAGCTGCTCCCGGTTGTGCAGCACATGATGCAGCAGGGTGGTCTTCCCGGCGCCTAAAAAACCGCTTAATACGGTAACGGGCAATTTTTTCATCTGTCCATTTTTATTTGTTGTGATCATGGTTACATACCTTGCAATGGCGGGATGCCCGCAGGTTCCAGATATGCGCGGCAATAATGAGCAGGGCGCCGGCGGAAATGATCACCGGCTCCCAGTAACCGCCTGCCAGGAAATGCCCGGACAGTAACAGGAGGAAGCCCAGGGTAAACAGCAGCAGCGGTTTTACATGGTGGTAGCAATAGCGGTAGCCCCTGAACAGCGAGGTGCCGCCCACAAAGAGCGTAAAGGCCAGCAGGCCGTACTCCAGTTTTTCGTTTTCCAGTATCTCCAGTCCTAACAGGGGCAGCACGGTGACCAGCAGCGGCAGCACGGCGCAGTGTATGGCGCAGATAAGGGACGCGCCGATGCCCAGCGCATCCAGGTTCAGTTTACGCAAACGGTTATGTAGCATATGATCAGTTTATTACCCGCACAAAACTATGGAAATATTTGCAACATTGTTGCAAATTAATTTTTTTGATTACTTTTACAGCACTAATCCAATACCAGGCACCATGCTGCAAACCACACTTTTACAATACCGCTACGGGCAGCGGGTATTAACGTTCCCTCCCCTGCAATGCGGCGCCGGGGAGGTGCTGCTGGTCACCGGTGCTTCCGGCGCCGGCAAAACCACGCTGCTGCACCTGCTGGCAGGGCTGCTATTGCCCCGCGCGGGCCAGGTACGTATAGGCGGCACTGTTATTAACCATTTGCCGGCCGCGCAGATGGACCGCTTCCGGGGCAGGCACATAGGCATTGTTTACCAGCAATCCCATTTCATTGCTGCGCTGACCGTGCAGGATAACCTGCAGCTGGCAGCCCGCCTGGCCCGAAAGCCGGCGGCAGCTACGCGCATGGAAGCACTGGCGCATGCACTGGGCATCGGGCACCTGCTGCGGCAGTACCCTGCCCGCCTGAGCCAGGGCGAGCAGCAGCGGGTATCCATAGCACGCGCCCTGCTACCGGCGCCTCCGCTGATACTGGCGGATGAGCCTACGGCCAGCCTTGATGACGACAACTGCATGGCAGTGGCCCGCCTGCTGCAGCAACAGGCCCGGCAACAGCAGGCAGCGCTGGTGATCGTTACGCACGACAACCGCCTGAAAACATTATTCCATCAACAAACCGTGGTGCTGGAGCCGCAGGCCGGTTTGGCCACATTACCATTATGATGACCCTTGGCATAGCTGTCCGCAACTTACTACACCGCCCGCTGCGCAGCATTACCAGCTGGCTGCTGCTTACCTGCGCCGCCGGTATGCTGGCATTGCTGCTGCTGGTACAGGCGCAGGCCGCCCGGCAGTTTGAGCAGCATGTAGCCGGCATTGACATGGTGCTGGGCGCCAAAGGCAGCCCCTTGCAGCTGATCCTTTCATCCGTTTACCATATTGATGCGCCTACCGGCAATATCAGCCTGCAGGAGGCACAGCCCTGGATGCAGCATCCCATGGTGCGCGCCGCCATCCCGCTGTCGCTGGGCGACAGCTACCACGGCTTCCGCATTGTAGGCACCACACCTGCCTATATCCACCACTACGGCGGGCACATGGCGCAAGGGCGGATGTTCCGCCATTCCATGGAGGCAGTGCTGGGCAGCGCCGTGGCAGAACGGTACCACCTGCGCATTGGCAGCCGGTTTAACGGCATGCATGGACTGGGCGCAGAAGGGCATGTGCACGAAGGCCATCCTTACACGGTGAGCGGCATACTGGCCCCTGCCGGCAATGTGCTGGACCAGGTGATCCTCACCTCCCTCAGCAGCGTATGGGACATCCATGCGCACCATAAGGAGCACAGGGAGCACCGCGAGGAAGCTGGGGAGCATGCAAACAACAGCACCCGGCAGGTGACAGCCGTGCTGCTGCAATTCCGTAACCCCATGGCCCAGCTGCAGCTGCCGCGGTGGATCAATACCCATACCCGCCTGCAGGCCGCCGTGCCCGCCATAGAGGTCAACCGGCTGCTGTCCCTGATGGGCAGCGGCATACAGCTGCTGCGCATGATCGGCTGGCTGCTGATGGCGCTGGCTGCCTGCAGCATCTTCTTAATGCTGCTGCAATCCTTACAGGAGCGGCGTTATGAACTGGCCTTGCTGCGCAGCCTGGGCGCCGGCCGCGTTCAGCTGCTGGCGCTGGTGCTGACAGAGGCTGCCTTGCTGGGCCTGGCAGGCATTGCCGGCGGCTACCTGCTGAGCAGGGGCATACTGGCAGCCCTGCAACCGGGACTGGCGCAGCAATTTCATTACGTGCTGCAACACTGGTGGCAGCCCGGCCCCGGGGAAGGCGGCATAGCATTGCTGGTACTGCTGGTATGCCTGCTGGCTGCTCTGCTGCCAGGCATACGGGCTTTCCGGCTGAACATATCAAAAACCCTGTCTCATGCATAATAAAACCCAACGTTACCTGCTGATAGCCGGCGCGCTGCTGCTGGTGGCCTGTACAGACCTGTCGCGCTACTGCCGCCATGCCGGTAGCGGATACCTGCAGCGTTTCCTACTACTGCAGGAAGCGGCCATATCCGCGCCAGCCCGGGGGCGCACCGCATCCTCCCTGCCACTATATACAGCAGCAACACCAGCGCCCGCCCCTGTGCAGGAGAGACCACCCCGGCCAGTTACCTGGCGGCAGCTGAAAGACGTGGTGTTCAACCGCATCTGGGACGAAAAGCTGGACATGCCCATGCTATCCCCCCAGTTCAGCCGGGGCATAAAATCCCTGAACGGGGCCTACATCAGCATTTCCGGTTACGTGATACCCCTGGATGTAAAGGGCGGCATCTACGTGCTCTCTGCCAATCCCAATAACGCCTGCTTCTTTTGCGGTGGCGCCGGCCCGGAATCCGTAATGACCCTGCAGCTGAAGCCAGGGCATCCCCGGTTCAAAACAGATGACTACCTGACCTTTACCGGCCGGCTGCGCCTGAATGAAAAAAATATCTACGAGCTGTATTACAACCTGGATGGAGCGGAAGCCAGGCAGTAGCGGCCAACTGTTTTTGTTGTACCTTTGCAGGTAGATCAAAAGCAGGGCTTTATGTCAAAAAAGGCGATATTCTATGCTACTTTCTTTGTGCTGCTGACCATTGGCTTCCTGGGATACGCGGGATTTGTGATCATGGATGAAACAGGCAGCTTTTTCGGCAAGGAAAAATTACCCGTGCTGGGTAGCCCCGGCCATACCGTTGGCGGATTTTCCTTTACCAACCAGGAGGGAAAGACCATTACCGACGACGATGTGAAAGGCAAAATATACGTGACGGAATACTTCTTTACCACCTGTACCGGCATATGCCCCAAGATGAACAAGAACATGGAAAAAGTGTACGCCGCCTACAAGGACAATCCGGCGTTCCGCATCCTTTCCCATACCGTAGACCCCGACCATGACAGCGTACCGGTATTAAAGGCCTATGCCGCCAAACATGGCGCAGACGCCCGCAACTGGTGGTTCCTGACCGGCACCAAAAAAGAACTGTACAAGCTGGCACGGCAGGGTTACATGGTAGACGACGGCACTTATACCGGCGAGGAAGATTTTGTGCACACCCAGTGGTTTGCCCTGGTAGACGGGGAAGGCCGCGTAAGGGGACTATACGAGGGTACCAAGCAGTCTGATGTGGATAAGCTGATCAGGGACATCGGACGGCTGATGGAAGAATAAAATAATATGCGGATATGCAGATGTGCGGATATACAAATGATAGTGCAGCAACGTGATTCCTTGCATCCGTACATTGGCACATCTGCTAATCAATTTTATCATGACTAGAAATAACAGGGAACAGATCCACCAATTACTGCGCAGCAGCCACCTGAGCGTTACAGAAACGCGGGTGAAGATACTGGACCTGTTCATGAAAAGCAACGGTGCGCTGGAACACAGCGATTTTGAGAAAAAGCTGCAGGGGCAGGCTTTTGACAGGGTGACTATTTACCGCACCCTGCAGGCCTTCCTGGATAAAGGCATTATCCACAAGATACCCACTACAGATACCTCCGTCCGGTATGCGCTATGCAAATCGGAATGCACGGAGCATCATCACCATGACCATCACATCCACTTCCGGTGCGAGGAGTGCGGCAACACACTTTGCCTGGATGAGACAGATGTACCGGCCATCACGCTTCCCAAAGGCTATGCCGCGCATAATGTAGAGGTGGTGGTAAGCGGGGTGTGTAAGCAATGTAAATAATATGTGGATATGCGGATGTGCAAATGAAATGCCGCGATTGAACACATTTGTTACATCATTTGCACATCCGCATATTTGCACACCTGCACATTAATCAATCGCCTCCATTTCCTTCTGCACAAAATCCGCCAGCTCCTTCACATAGGCGGGAGAAAAATCAAAACGGATACCGGCCGTTTTATAGAGTTCCGGCAGCGTTCTGGTATTTCCCAGGCTCAGGGCCTTAACATAGTTGTCCAGCGCCTGCTGCTTGTTCTCCTTGTACTGCTTCCACATGGCAATGGCGCCCAGCTGGGCAATGCCGTACTCAATATAATAGAAAGGCACTTCAAACAGGTGCAGCTGCCGCTGCCAGCCAATGGCGCGGTAATTTTCCAGCCCGCTCCAGTCCACTACCTCCGGGGAAAATTCATTGAGGATGCGCAACCAGGCATCGGTACGCGCTGCCACCGTATGCTGCGGATGCTCGTATACCCAGTGTTGGAACTTGTCTATGGTAGCTATCCAGGGGAAGATGGTGATGGCGCGCTCCAGCTGCTGCCTTTTGGCGCGGCGCAGCTCTTCCTTGTCGCTGAAGAAAATATCCCAGTAGTCCATGGTGAACAGCTCCATGCTCATGCTGGCCACTTCGGCTATTTCCATCGGGTATTCCTTGAAGGCGCTGAGCGGCAGGTGATGGCTCAGGAAGGAATGTACGGCATGACCACCTTCATGCACCATGGTGGTCAGGTCTTTCATCTGGCCGGCAGCGTTCATGAAAATGAAAGGCACGCCGGTTTCGGCCAGGGGACAGTTATAACCGCCGGGGGCTTTGCCCTTGCGGCTTTCCAGGTCCAGGCGGCCCATTTGCTGCATTACCCGCAGGCAGTTGCCAAAGAAGGGGCCCAGCTGGTCAAAGCAGGCAATGGCCCGGGTGATCAGCTCCTCGCCGGTCTGAAAGGGCTCCAGCGGTTTTACGCCGGCCGGCTCGGCATCCGTATCCCAGGGCCGGAGGGTGTCCAGCTGCAGCTTGGCCTTTTGTCTTTCCAGGATGCCTTTCACCAGGGGCAGCATATGTTCTTTTACCGCTGCATGGAACAGGAAGCAGTCTTCCTTGGTATAGTCAAAGCGGCCCAGGTCCTCGAATTTATAATCGCGGTAGTTGGCAAAGCCGGCGTTTCTGGCCACCTGGTCGCGTTTCTCCACCAGGGAAGTGTACAGCTGGTCCAGGGCATCACGGTCCTGCAGGCGGCGCTCGTTGGTTTTGCGGAACACTTCTTCCCGCAGGGCGCGGTCACTGTTCTCCAGGAACTTGGCGGCCTGCTGCAGGGTATATTCCTGCCCGTTCACCTCAATGGTCATTTTCCCGGACACCACGCCGTATTGCTGGGCCATTACGCTCAGCTCCGCCAGCAGGGGCACGTTCTGCTCGCGGAACAGCTTTACCTGCTTGCGTACGCTGCGCAGGTAGGTGTCATAGCCCGCGCCCAGCTCCCTGGTAAAAGGGCTGTCCAGCAGTTTGCGGTTCAGCGCATCTGCAAAGGGTTGCAGCCGGGGCTGTATTTCCATGCAGAAATAAGTGAAGGCTTCTTCGTACTGTTTATTAGTAGTATCGCAGGTCATGCGGATCTGGCGCCAGCAGGCGTCCTCGCTTACCACAGCATCCAGTTCGCTCAGGTCCTTCAACCACTGCTCCAGGTCGGGCACGCTGCTCAGCTGGCGCTGCTGCAGCGCTTCAAAGTAAGGCTGCAGGGCTTCCCAGGAGGTAACTGTAAAGTTCTCGGGCAAAAATTTGCGGGGTAGCTTCTCAATATTTGCGTTTAATGTATCCATCTTACTAAAATAAAAAATTCCAGGCACAACGCTGGGAATGTAAAATATTAAATGTTGAATGTAAAGGCCCGGGAAGCTCCGGGACTTATGGAGCCGCCCGATCCGACTTCCAGGAGCCCCAAAATGTCTTTTTTAAATAATATGTTTAATTAGTTAGGATTTCCTTTGCACAAAAAAAGTATGATCACTGTAGACAACATTGACGGCGGGAAAGTGTTATCCAGGAACGGGTGGCCTTTATTTCATATCAGAAGTGTGGCAAGAGAGCGAGACTCGGCCCTTTTTTTCACTCATGGTGATGACCCTGTTTCATCAGTGAAAGTGGTCCCCGTTCCTCCAGGGCTTTATATACATTTCTATGTTAAACACACTAAAAAGCTCTTAGGAATAGACGCGCTATATAAGGTGTTGCTTTTTACAAGAGATAATCATGCATTCCCGGAGCCAGTACAAAGCTATGGCCCCGGGAGGTGGGTGCCTAACTATCGATTCATACCACACACACAGGGCTTCAGAAAACTGCCGATAGCTGGTACCATTGACCTTATCTCACCTTTGGTATTTCCGGCTGACTTTCATACGGGCAGGTTAAACGGACAGCAGCCCATACACATGCAGGATATATTTGCCGCCTATAACGACGGCCATCTTCCATATCGCAATATTTACTTTCTTTCCTGCCGGGATGATAGATGGTCGCCTTTTTATGGAATAAGCTTTTGAACCAGCGATGATGCATGCAAAAGATTTCCGGCCTTTACATTTATCATCCTCTTCTTATTCTTCCGTCTTTTTCTTGCGGGTGGTTTTCTTGGGCGCAGCTTCGCCTTCGGATGTTTCTTCCTTTTTAGCCCGGGGTTTCCTGGCAGGCTTTTCAGCAGGAGCATCACCTGTGTCTGCAGCTTTTGCCTCTTTAGCCGCTGCTTTAGGCGCTTTGGCTTTTTTGGCCGGCTTTTCCGCTTCAGCAGGCGCTGCCGGCTCCGCAGCAACGGGCTCAGCTGCAGGCGTTTCTGCTGCGGCCTCTTCCTCACCATTGGCCAGTATCTCGTCAAACTTCAGCAGATCGTTGGCTTTGAGGATGGCATACCATTTTACCATCTTCTTCATATCACTTACGTATACCTTTTCTTCGTCAAAAGTGGGGTATACATTCCGGAAATATGCCTTGATAGCATTATTATCCCTGGCATCTGCCAGCGGAAATTCCGCTTCCTTCTCCTGCATGGCCTTAAAAACAGCTGCAAGATTTACATTATCACCAGTGGTAAATACTTCGATACTTTCCAGCGGGGTAAAGTTATGGACGCGGGATGAAACAAAACGGGTGCTATTGTCCTCCAGTGAGCGGACAATAGCGCCATCCTGTTTACTGGCCAGTAATTGAAACAAACCGCCTAAACCGGTAACTGCAACAATTTCTCTATACTGCATGTTCAAATTTTTAGGAGCGCAAATATAAAAAATTAAATTAAGTGGACTCTATTTCAATCGCCGGGCCATCGCTACCGGCAGCTTCCAGCGCTTTATCCTTCCCTCCAGGTCAAATATTTCAGTAAAAATAATATATATACCGACAGGTAACAACTGTTTATTTTCCCCCAGGCCATCCCAGATAATATTATCCTCGCTGCCCAGCACACTGTTGCGCAACAGCTGGCGTACCGGGCGGCCCTGGGCGTCGAATACGGTGATGTTGCCAATAAACCCCGGCCGGGGCAGGCGGCAGGTAATAACGGCCATATCGTCCATACCGTCGTTATCCGGCGAGAACAGGGCCGGCTGTACGGTCACGTCACCCGGCAGCTCCTGCAGCAGCAACTGCTGGGAGTTAGGGCTACCCGGGGTGGCATAGCCGGCGGTAGCCGCTGCCGCATGCCAGTTGTGCGGGTCCATGGCGGACTGGCTAAAGCTGAGCCGCTCCAGGGATACGCCTTGGGCATTGTCTGCCAGCGGCAGTTGCATATCCGGCGAGTACCGTACTATATCCACCCTGCGGCCGGCCGCGTTATACAGTGCCAGCACGCCTCCTTCATTGGGGAATGCGGGCAGAGCCGCCACCTGCAGTATATGCTCAAATGCCTTGCAGGTATAATAACGGCATAAGGCGGCCGGGTCGCGCGTAAGCGCCAGGTACTGCCCCGGCAGCAACAGGTGGCCGGCTGTGCTTACCGGTATGCTGCTGCGCGGCAGGCTGTCCTCATCCAGCAGGCTAACGTACAGCTGCTGCAGATCAATAGCCCGTGTACCGGGATTATGTATCTCTACAAACTCCGGCGCGGGTGAGCGGGCGTCAAACAGCAGTTCGCTGATCAGCACCCTGCCGCTGTCCGGCACTGCGGAACGGGCCAGGGTAGCGGTGGCGGTCGCCGGTGCGCCGGTACACTCCGCCGGGCCATCCAGCTGCAGGGCGTACACGCCTTCCACCCCCAGCGGGGCGGATAAATGCAACTGCACCAGCTGGAACAGGGGCGCCAGCGGAACGGCCCGGACAACACTGAGCGGCCCGGGCGTAATACGATACCCGGCCGGGTTGGCCGCCTGCGTGCTGTCCAGTGCATGGTTGAAACGCAGCAGAACCGTTACACTATCCTGCAGGACGGCCTGCTCCAGCCGTGGCCGGGCCGTGTCCGCCGGCCCGGCCACGGAGTTGGACCGGCCCGGCGTGCTGCCTGCAGGGTCTATCGCGGCTTTCCAGTTAGCTGCACCGGTGCAGGGAGCTGCCGCCGATATCATTTCCAGGCTCCAGCCCCCGGCCTCCTTCTCTTCATCCCCATACCAGCTTTTATTATAGGCAAGGGCATGCATTACTGCGCCGGCTGCGTCATATAACGCCAGGGTATCTGACTCGTTGTACAATGCCGGGAAACGGTCCAGGCCCAGCACAGCGCCGCTGCCTGCAAACAGGCCGGCCATCTCCTTCCGGCAAAGCAGCACGAGGCTGTCCGGCTGCAGCTGGAAGGCCGGCAGCTGCACAACCCCACCCCGGGTGCGGAGCTGCCAGTCCCTGAGCTGCACCGGGTAAGGGCTGGCATTCCGCAGCTCCACGAACTCGGCGAGCAGCGGACCTGGCGCCGGCTCAGGGTCCGGCAGTATCTCGTGGATCAGCACCTCCCAGGCGCGGGGCCGGTAAAAGAGGAAAGGAAGGGCAGCCGGGCGCATTTCATTGCCGGCCGCATCCCGCACACCGGCCACCTGCAGCAGCAGGCTATCCCCGCCGGGAAAAGGCGCTGCAAAGAAAAGATGCACACCGCCCGCCTCCAGCGCTACCCGGGCCGGTTGCAACGCTGTGCTGCCCAGCTGGTAGGATGCCAGGTGCAGGGCGGTGGTACTGTCCACCGGCTCTGAGAACTGCAGCAGCAACTCCCGGTCGTTCAGCACTGCAAGCGATGCAGGTACCGGGGGCATGGTGTCCTTTACCAGCCGGGTGACCTGCACCTCGTCAAAAAAATGTTTCCGGAAAAAGCTGCGGGTGGACTGGCGCACTGCTATCCCGTACCCTACAGCACCGGTTATGCTGCTGTCTGTAATACTACCCGCAGGCACGTAATGCAGCCCGGTGCCGGTGGTATCCGTCCACAAGCGCCAGCGGCGGGCCTCGTCACAGGTCACTTTGAGCTTCAGCACCGTGGCGCCCCGGTTGGTAAGGCCGTCTCGCCCATCTATCAGCAACTGCTCAGGATTGCCAGGCGTGCTGCCATACAGGCATACCTCGTCATTTTTCCCGCCAATGCGTACAAAGCAGCCGGACAGCAGCGAGCTGCTGCTGTCCGCCAGCAGGAAAACATCCACGTAGTTGTTGGACGAGGTGTTGAAATCCAGCTGCATCCACCATTCCCAGGCAGCGGGCAGGGAGATGCCGGCAGGGGCCCACAGCCAGAAACGGCTGTTGGTTTGCAGGCAGTTGCTCTGCAGCATGCCGTTGCTGACCTGCCAGGCCGTATCCGTACCCTGCCAGGGAACCGGGGGGGCATTAAAATGCTCAATGATCTGAGAATGAGAGAGAGAAGAGAAGCACAACTGCAGCACCGCCATTACGGTGAGCGTTCGCATAAAAATAAATGGTTGGTTGGGCTGCGAATATAAAGAATAACGTAGTATTTTTGCGCTTCCAAAAATTCAAAATGTAAAAAACTAATTCCATTCAAAATGAAAGTTGCCGTAGTAGGAGCTACCGGCCTGGTAGGCTCAAAAATGTTACAAGTGTTAGCGGAAAGAAATTTCCCGGTTACAGAACTGATCCCTGTAGCTTCTGAGAAGTCTGTTGGTAAGGAAGTAACATTCAAGGGCAAGCCTTACAAGGTGGTGAATGCTGATACGGCCATTGCCATGCAGCCGAACGTAGCCCTGTTCTCCGCCGGTGGCAGCACTTCTCTGGAATGGGCCCCCAAATTTGCCGCAGCCGGCATTACCGTGATCGACAATTCCAGCGCCTGGAGAATGGACCCCTCCAAAAAACTGGTGGTACCGGAGATCAACGGGAAGGCATTAACCCCGGAGGACAAGATTATTGCCAACCCCAACTGCTCCACCATACAGATGGTGCTGGTGTTGAGCCCTTTGCATGAGAAGTATAAAATAAACCGCGTGGTGGTATCCACCTACCAGTCTGTAACCGGCACCGGCGTAAAGGCGGTGAACCAGCTGATGAACGAGCGCCAGGGTGTGAGCGGCGAGATGGCATATGCTTATCCGATAGACCTGAATGTTATACCGCAGATAGATGTATTCCTCGATAACGGCTACACGAAAGAGGAGATGAAGATGGTGAACGAAACCAAAAAGATCATGGGCGATGATCATATAGCCGTTACCGCTACTACTGTTCGTATACCCGTAATGGGGGGCCACAGTGAATCCGTGAACATTGAGTTTGAAAAAGAATACGAGCTGGATGAAGTACGCAAAGCATTAGCGGCCACCCCGGGTGTAATTGTAGTAGACGACCCCTCCCGCCAGCAATACCCAATGCCGAAGGATGCGCATGAAAGAGATGAAGTATTTGTGGGACGTATACGCCGTGATGAAACACAGCCAAAAACGCTGAACCTGTGGATAGTAGCAGATAACCTGCGCAAGGGAGCCGCTACCAACGCAGTACAGATAGCAGAATACCTGCATCAGCAAAAGTGGATATGAGCCGGGTAAATGGGAACGGTTCCTGCATGGGATATGTTTTCGTATAACCGGTATTGTGCCTGCCGCAGTAACCCCTCCGAAATGGGCTGCGGACTTTCATACATGCATATACGATTTTTAGTATAAGTAATTGAAAGTCCCGGTATTATGCCGGGACTTTTTAATTAAATATCAACGATGCAACGCACTGTGCAATTAAAAATTACACGGAAGTAGTATTGATTACTGCTGTATAAAATTGGATTTTGGTATCATAATCCTATGCTGACTTGCTTCTATGAACCTAAACCAATTTTATGCCGATACTAGAGAGAGTGCTATGCAGCAACCGAATATTTTGTCTAATCTGTAAATACCCTTAATCCTATGAAAACCAACACCAATCGCGAGCTATTACTGATGCACAAGTTTACGGAAGAGTGGAGCAGCAACTTCTCTTCGCAGGTATCCCGCATCATGAACATTGTTGATCAGCAAGACACCCTGGATGGTATCATTCCTATCATAGAGGTAGCCAATGTATACAACCAGCGTTTTGCGCATACCAGAACGGACAAAGAAAATTTATTGAAGAACCGTAAAGCCCGCCCGTTTGAGTTTTTGATACACAAGAATTAATTTAGTGAAAAGTGAAAGGTGAATAGTGAATGGATAGCACTGTTCGCTATTCACCACTGACTATTCACCTTTCACTTTTCACTTT